>LKMJ01000258.1_pt1 | contig 36658 bp, 55 predicted proteins | sample 643391 | NCBI WGS metagenome assembly LKMJ01 (sample SAMN04112250, study PRJNA286221) | soda lake metagenome | biome: soda lake; feature: Kulunda Steppe; material: water; isolation source: sample PL-Br10 brine of Picturesque Lake | place: Russia: Kulunda steppe | collected 2010-07 | reverse complement strand
TGGGCAAGGCGCAAGGATCTGCATGCTGGGCACGTGGGCAAGGCGCAAGGATCTGCATGCTGGGGACGTGGGCAAGGCGCAAGGATCTGCATGCTGGGCACGTGGGCAAGGCGCAAGGATCTGCATATGCTGGGGACGCGGTGAGGGTGCAGGGATCAGCAAAGCTGCGAATGTATCTGCATCTTGTACTAAGCCTTTGCATGCGTCTATGCTTTCACAGTAGCTGCAATGCTGTTCCAGGTGTGGAGCTGCAGGGGCTTAGACAGGAGATGTCAATCGCTGAGAAGCTGCGTGAGGGGCTGAAGCCTCCGGTGAAGCATTTGGATGAAACATATTGCGAACTGTTCACGAATTACCTTAGTTTGGACATTCACTGATGCCTAAATGACCATCACCAACTGCCATAGTGCAATGGATAGACGACTGCTCGCAAATTGTAAACGCCTTGCTGACCCCGAGCAGTTTACCCTCAAGCAGGGCAGCACACTCAACCTTTCTGGCCTGGGGCAGAAGATTTTGCATAGAGCTAGATGACAAGGTGTGGAACACTGTTGAGTGGCTGCTGCAACGAGCCTGAAACTGATGAATGTTGCGCATTTATGTGCAGCTGGCATCAAATTCAAAGGGGCCTGCAATATTAAGCATTGTCTTGTTGCTCCATGATCAATGGTTCCCTGTGTGTAAGAATGTAAACTTCAGCACCTTACCTACTGCATGTGTGCGCGTTCAGGTGCGTTCCGCATTTGACACACAGCTGAGAGGCTGCCCGCTTAGACACACCACTCACAGGCAGATCAGCAGCCTGCAAGGTATAGTCCGGGAGCACAGAAAGGGGCTCGGGCTGCATTCTGTAAAGTTAACAAGCTAAGATCTCTGAGAGGGCACAAACCTGGACTGCTAGCCGCCCAACATGCGCAGCAAGGTGCAGTGAGCACGATTGGGACAGTATTTGTGAAGCCTCAGCAAGGAACGTAAACCGAGCATGATGGGTGTGAGCGTGAGAGGCTTTTTTAGCCCTGAAAGGTAATGCCATTACGTTTTTACGGACAATTTCCAGTTTTAAAACTTCTTCATTCGGAATGTATTGTGTATAGAAAATGCTTGCCCTGTGCAGCAGATCGAGATGTGGAGTTGATCCCAGAGATAAGATAAGATTGACTTCTTGCAAAGTCATTGAGCAAGGCAGCTCAAAACGCACCAGCTGGGCTTGTAGCAGTCAACGCAGTCGCAGGCAGCCGCGCGTTTTGGATAGGAGAGGACATGTGACGGTGCATGCGTCAGCCAAGGAGTTTGCTGGAGGGGGGAGTGCGGAAAAGGGGCAAGGGGCTCAGGAACTCGTCAACAGGCAAAGATTGAAGCTGTTGATCGCATGTGCGGACATGTTTGGAGCAGTCACTGAGTGCCATGTTCTTTGTACTCATGCGTTCAGTATGTCAGATCTGCGGGCTATAAGACCAGCTATAGGAAAATTAAAACCAATCCGCGGCAATTCTTCCCCATTTCCACTCCATTTAGTGCAAACATGCCTGCAGACGACGGTTCGGATTTTGCTGGCTTTCAATTCCAACCAGGCAAAGTGCGGACTGTGCAAGTAGGTGCAGAAAAAAGTAGCCAACCTAGGCTTGTGCACAGGTGGCTGGTGTACTGCTGTGGACCCTGCTCGTCCACAACACCACATGCCATAGAGCATCTTGACTTTAAGCCCCACAAGGACTTAGCATCCTACGAGATCAGGGCCCTTGCATAGCCGGTTGTGAACAAGCACTGAGCGGTGAGAAGGTTCCTGCCTACCTAGTTGTGCCATGAGGTATGTGCACATGAAAGCAGCTCCAGCAACTTGCTTGGAGGAGAAGCCTACAGAACAATACCTCGATTTTCTACTTGGCATTGTTGGGAGAACTGCTGAGTGGTGTGAGGATGATGCACCCCGCTACACGTTTAGAAAGGTGGCAGCTCGCCTTAGTGCGAATTGAAATCCAGCCCTGTACTCAGAGCTGCCCAGTGTCTGCAATGAATCCGTGTACTGGGCACCTAACGTGCTCTCATTGATGTGCAAGCATGCATCTCCAAGAGCTCTCAGAGCCACTGCCGACGGCGAGGTAGCTTGTTGATTTCACCAGGATGAAATCAGAGCATCTCGCAGCACCGACAACCACGCGCGCCAGTCTGTGCACTGTGGAGTGGAACCTCTGCACTCTGCCGGTGCTGGCGCGCAGCTGGAGATCTCACGTGCATGTGCATGCACATACGCGCGCCGGTCTGTGCACTGTGGAGTGGAACCTCTGCACTCTGCCGGTGCTGGCGCGCAGCTGGAGAGCTCACATGTATGTGCGTGCACATGCGCAGGGGGAACTTGAAAGGGCTTCCAAACGTCTGTTCCTGGGCTGCTCCAGAATAGTGGGGGCTTCCAGGACAGATGCGGGTGCACATGCAAACGGGCAGGTAGGGAAGGACTGAACGGAGGGCCTTTGGGGTGTCAGGAGCAGGTTGGAAGGAGAAAGCCGTGATGGCGCTGTACCTAGCATCACAGCGAGAGCTATGCAATACACGCACACGTGCCACGCCCTTTTGTGCCTGATCTCCTCCTGTACCACATGCTTTTTCACTGATCTGCACCTGTGCCACGCCCTTTTGTGCCAGGCCTCGCTGCATCCCAATACGCTAGACCCTGCCCTTCAAGCTGCACCCCCATGTTTTCATGCCCCTTTGAGAGGCACCCTCATGCTATGCCCCTCATGCCACAACCCACAATGCTGCTTCCCTCATGTCTTACCTCCATGCGCGCCCCGCACACCTCGTCTCTGTACCCTGGCAACATGATGAGATGCGTCCCCTGGCTTACCCCGTTGGGCGTGCCTTTCAACCGCAGCGCTCACCCTGGCCTCGATTCAGACCTCAAGCCGCGCCCTGCCCCTGCACAGACCTCTTACTCGCACCCCATCCCTGCACCCACAGGCAACACCATGAAATCGGTGTCCAGCCTGTCCCACTGGCCGTGCATGCAGGTGGACCGATGCGCCCCTGCCCCCCCCCCTCCCTGCTCAAACCTCAAGTTGCGCACGGGCCCCTGCACCCAGGTGGCGCACTTTGATGTGCACGGCCAGCGGGACAGCCTGGAGACCGACCTCATGATGCTCAACGGATTCCTGCCGCCAGATGTCAAGGTGCTCAACATGACCTACGCAGAGCCAGGTGTGACCTACGCAGAGCCAGGTGTGACCTACGCAGAGCCAGGTGTGACAAACGCAGAGCCAGGTGTGACCTACGCAGAGCCAGGTGTGACCTACGCAGAGCCAGGTGTGGGACGCATCAGGGAGGGAAGAGTTAGATTGGGGGGAGCAAAGCATGGGCAAGCGTGGCACGGGATGTGCTGAGCATGACATATGCAGGGCCAACAGGTGAGGCAAATATGGGCTGTGGAAGGGGGAAAGGGGGGGAAGTGAAGCGTGGGCGATGGTGGCATGGGCTGTGCTGAGCATATGAGCGCTGCAGGGCCAGCAGGTGAGGCAAACATGGGCAGAGAAAGAGGGAAAGGGGGGGGCGAGTGAAGCATGGGCGAGGGTGGCATGGGCTGTGCTGAGCATATATAAGCGCTGCAGGGCCAGCAGGTGAGGCTCGCGCGCATCCTTCCAAGCATGCCGCCAGGCATCCATTTGAGTGAGGGGAGCAAGCAGGTGGGCTCCTTTTCTTGGCACTAGCACGTCAGCAACGGATCCTCACGGAGCTCAGGTCCAAATTGCAGGCCTGCTAAGCTTCAGCTACGCCGCCCTTGTTAGGCAGGCACGGCTGTAAGCTTACCTCGTGGGGCCTGCAGGCGTGGTGCAGGTTGACCAGGCACGGAGGCTTAGGCTGCCGTGCGCTGCGGCAGGGCTGCTCCCGGCCTTAGACAGCCAGAACACTTGACCACCTAGCCATGCCCTCACAGCAAACTGAGGTGCTCTGTTGCTCTCACAACACCGATAGCCGCATATGTATAAGGTCATGTAAGGGCATTTGGCTCTTCATTAGTCCTCAAAATGGATGACCCTGAACCCCCTGCCAATGCCCCCCGAGATACCCCCTCCCCTACCAATGCTCCAAAAGGTACCCCTGCCAATACTCCCAGCCAGAAGAAAGTGTCGAAAGCCGGCGCCAGCCATTGCTCCTGGCAGCGTGCACTCAGGAGATTTTCTGCATTGCACCCCAAATTCCCATTCATCCTTCTCCTGTACAACCCAACAATGGAACCCTTACAATGCCCCTCACTTCCTGAGCCTCTGCGCGCAGTGTTTGGGCAGCTTTGGCACTCTCATCCCCCTGGGCTAGACACGCGTATTTGTAGTCTTGTGCACAAGCAAGCTCTAAACAGCCGTCCTGTGCTCGCCGATTCCTCCCGCTTTTCAGCACACACACCACCATGAAGAACTGTACGCAAATGCCTGAGCAGGTTTCGACAGTCATTTCTCATCCTTGGGCAAGACCTACTCTTACCGAATCAGCACGGGCGTACCACACCCATTGCAGGTGAGGCGAAGTGAGGGGAGCGCGTGTGTCTTTGTAGTTATGGTTGAGGCAAAGGAGCGCTACAGCAGCTCACGTTCAGGGAGTGCCTGCAGCCGCGTGCACAATGGCAGTGCAGCCGCAGCTTACGCAAAGACAGTGCAGCTGCTACCTGCGGAAAGGCAGTGCTGCTACATGCACAAAGGCAGTGCAGCCGCGCTGCTGACACAGAGGCAGTGCAGCCACATGCACGATGGCAATACAGCCGCGGCTAATGCAAAGGCAGTGCAGCCGCTACGTGCAAAAAGGAAGTGCAGCTGCGCTGCTGACACAAAGGCAGTGCATGTGCCTTTGCACCCTTTTTCTGTGAGGGCCCAGCCATGCATCCTGAAAGAAGCTTCCAGAGGCCATGCGTCCTCATATGGAGGGTGTTCAGCCCATCCTCAGGACCATATGTATATATTGAGGTGTGTTCGTTGTACTGTTTGGAGTAAGTTAATCATATCCCTCTAACCATGTGTATTGAAGTGCGTGTCCATTATATTGATCTGACCATGCATATTGAGAAGTGCGTTAATTGTATTGTTTGGACCATCCTTGGTGCATGTTGATTGTCTTGTTCCGGCTTTGCATGTTGAGGTTCGTGCTCACCCCCATTGTTGCAAGCATGCGGCCATGCTCTATGGAAATCTGATTCTGTGCCTTCCGTAAGAGCATGCTGCACAGGGCTTAGTGCTGCAGAGTGCGGCGCTAGCACTCCCCAACCTGAAGAGCGCATGTCATCCCCTCAGTGACATGTGCGATTGAGCATGCATTAAAGAGCTTGGTCTGCCCTCTGAAGACAAGGGTGCTGCTTAATGCGCATGGCAGACAAGGGTGCTGCTTAATGCGCATGGCAGACAAGGGTGTGCTGCACAGTGCATATGGCCGGATCCGTCCTAGCGAGGAGAGAGGTGATGCACAAGTGCAGACATTGCGAGTCACACAAGCACAGCAAAATTACGGACATTGCGAGAAATACCGGCTCCGTGCGTGGAGAGAAGATTGCATGTGCACACGCGCGTGCACAAACGTCCACACAGCACCCAAATGCGGGCATGCGCAACTCTTGTAAAGTGGATCCTGATGTTTGAACAGCATCCTTCACGTATTGATACCAAAACACACGTGATTTTGTAGCATGAGCGCCATGCACATCATGGCATTTTTGGCGTTGACCTGCCACACAGATATACCATGCCACGCATGGTACATCACACCATCCGCCTCTTGGCATGCGCAAGCTGTGTGCAACCATCATATCCTAAAGTAAACACCAGGTATGCCCAAGCTGTGTGCAACCATCATATCCTAAAGTAGACACCAGGTTTGCCCAAGCTTGGGCCCTCACCGCAAATGGCATCATTGGGGTTTGTGTGGAGAAACCCCTGAGCCCATAGCCACTCCTTGGACTATGTCACCATCTCCAGCCCCACTCAGTCGCCCGTTGACCCCCAAGCTTTTACCCTTTCAGGGGGGGGTTGGATCCTAATCCGTTTGCCCGTGACCCTCACCTTCACCCAGCCGCCTGGAGCATATGTACAGGTCCCAGGTGCTGTCTGCGCCGTGGGCGCGCTGCAGCAGGGAGGTGTGCGGGCGTGCTGCGTGACACTTGCTGGCGTGCTGCACCCTTTGCAGGCGCGCTGCAGCTGGTGGGTATTTGAGCGCTACTGCGCGCGCGCGCGCGGGAAGCCGCTGCGGCCCAGCGACCTCCACGTAGATGTGGCGGCAATGCGTGAGGCAGCAGCCATCCTGTTGGGGACGCGCGACTTCTCGGCGCTCATGGACACGCGCAGGGCTGCAGGTGCGCTGCTGGCCAGCAAAAATTCTTGAATTGGTGGTGGTGGTGATGGGGGTGGTGCTGCTGCTGCGGCTGCTGCTGCTGCTGCTGCTGCTGTTTGGGACGGTGGTGAGGTGGAGGGATGTGAGAGATGATTGCGATAGTGATGATGATGAGAAGGAGGAGGAGGAGGAGGAGGAGGAGGAGGACGAGGAATTACAGAGCTGGTGCAGCATGTCAGTCTCTCCAATCAGTGCACATGCCTTGCTGCTTGAGCAAGCTTGGGAACAGTGCTGCAATCCCGAGAGCTCATGCCTTGGCGGTGCAGTGCACAAAACTCGTGCAGACCGGACCCACATGCCCCATGGGCCGCCTAATTTTGGTGATATGTGTCAATGCCTTGCTATCCACATGCCCCGTGCGTGAGCTGCTTTTGGCGATGGGTGTCAATGCCTTACTGCCCACATGCCCCATGCGGCGCCTGCTTTTGGCTGTGTGTGTGTATGTGAATATGCCTAACCACTCACACGCCCCACGCGGCGCCTGCTTTGGGCAATGCGTGTGTCAAAGCTTGAGCCCCAACCTTCCATGCATGTGCAGCAGCGCTCAGCACGGTGCTCATGAACAAGGGAGTAACCTCGGCATGCATGTGCTCTAGCTGGGCTGCATGCGTTGAAGCTGGGGATGTAAGAGCATGTGCATCTAGCAAAGCCTCCCTGCAGCGCACGCACTGTGAGCCACGCACCAGCCAGAAGGAATGCTGGGGATTGTAGGTGCTGCCGTATCCCCCCATTGATCTATAGGCTGAGTGAGTAAGAGAGCCAGTGGAGGTTCTTGATTGATTTATAGGCTGAGTGAGTCAGAGAGCCAGTGGAGATTCTTGCAGCCCCTGCCAGTGCCTGCTCCAGGCCGTTTGAATTGAGCAGTCTCCAGCAGAATTTGCAATTGCAGCAGTCTCCAGCTGAATATGCAATTGCAGCAGTCTCCAGCTGAACATGTGTATGGGGCAGTCTCCAGCTTAGCGTGCAAATGGAGCAGTCTCTAGTGAATGTGCAAAAAGAGCAGTCTCCAGCTGAGCGTGCAAATGGAGCAGTCTCCTGCTGAATGTGCAAATGGAGCAGTCTCCTGCTGAATGTGCAAATGGAGCAGTCTCCAGCTGAATGTGCAAATGGTGCACTCTCCAGCTGAATGTGTGTATGAGGCAGTCTCTAGCTGAATGTGCAAATGGAGCAGTCTCCAGCTGAACGTGCATATGAGGCAGTCTACGGCTGAACATGCCTCTGCTTGTTTGGCTCGCAGGCCTGGGAAACTGGAAGCGCAAGAAGCCCCACCTGGCGGCAAAAGGCATCCGGCCTGTTAGGACGCAAGAGAAGAACACAAGGTGAATGCATAGGTTCAAAGCTCAGGGAACGTGTGTGTAGAGATTCATGCATGGTACAGAGGGAGGGTCCTGTTTGGAGCATGCTTGGTTAAAGCTAGGCAGGAGAGGTGCCGTGTGCAAGGCCCAGGGTGTCCATGACCGGCAAAGACATGCCGCAGGTCATCAACAGCCAGCACGGACGCAGCACTGGGCGCCAACAGCCAGCGGGGACGCAGGCTGTCTTGTCCATTGCCAGCAACAAGGTCAAGGTATGCAAGCAACACATATGCTGTGTTGTCCATTGCCAGCAACAAGGTCAAGGTATGCAAGCAACACATATGCTGTGTTGTCCATTGCCAGCAACAAGGTCAAGGTATGCAAGCAACACATGCTGTGTTGTCCACTGCTAGCAACAAGATTTATGCATGCAGACGACGCATGCTGTGTTGTCGACTGCCTGAAACAAGGTATGCCCGAAAAAATATGCCCGTTCTAGTCGGCCAAGAGCCACAAGGAAAGCTGGGGGGGCACAAATGGTTGCGTGCAGGCATCTCAGCTGGATAAGCCTGGCTTGGATGAACACACGCTGGTGTTTGAAGGTCGCACCGGCCCTCCAAAAGTGTGTCGCTTGTATGTTGCTCAAATGGTAGATGTTACCTGCTGGTTTTTTACATGAGTCTTCTCAACTATTGTGTCTATGAGCTGATCCAGTATAAGGCAATTGCTCAGCCTTATGAATTGAATAGGGAAAAGCACAGGCAGGTCTGGTCTGTGGTGTTGTCCTGGATCTGAGGACTCCGCTGCTTAGTGCAAGCAGGAAAATGTGCTTGCCTGTGGCACATGTTTTGTACTGTGGCTTGTTTAAGCCATATGCCAGAGCCTTGATCTTATTCATGGCAGTCCATTTGGCACAAGCAATTCCGCCGTTTCTGAGGCAGCCAAATTCATGTGAATTCACGGCGGTGTGTCATAAGGCAATGTTGGCTGAGGAAAGCAGTTCGCGGGGACACCGCCGGTGGTCGCAGCTTGGCGAACGGTGCACTTCTGCAACCTGCCCCCGACCCGCGGGTGCCGCGCTGCGCCTCTTCCTGCGCCCTGGGAGTGCGATTCTGTGCAGTGTGTGTGTGTGTGTGTGTGTTTGGGCGTTCCGGTGAGAGTGGCAAGCGCAATATTGCGGAAAGGGTGCGGTTTGCTCCGACGACCCCGACGTGCGTGAGCTTGCATCGTATTGACGCCGGTCGGTCTGCCCCCCTTTTTCGGAATGGTGCCCCTCACAGCACAGCGAACCCCCTGTATTGCATGATAAAGTTATCATTATCAACAATGGCGTGCGGGTGTGTGTGCGCGTGCGTGCGTGTATGCATGCGTGCGTGCGTGCGCGTGCGTGTGTGTGTGTATGTGTGTGTGCGTGTGCGTGTGTGTGTGTGTGTGTGTGTCCCACAAGGCATCAAGTTGGTGTCTGCTGGCGGGTGGGGGGTGGTCAAGGGGAATTCCACTTTGAAGGGCTAGCGCGCTGCGCAGTGTGTATTCATCCAAGCATACACACAAGCACGCACGCAGGCAGTGCTGATGCCCTGGGCTATGCGCCTGCAAATGCAACAACACTCAACGCTGCCTGCATTATAGAGAAGAGCACGCACTCTCAAACTGCCCTTGGGAGTGCAGCATGCTATTGCTGGGCGCAGTAATCCACGTGCTTCCAAGGAAAATGCCATATTAACAATGACAAGCTGATTTACAGGCCTGAGTCAGGCCGCCTGATGCACATACAGGCGTTGTGCTTCCTTAAAGAGGCCGTCACTAACCCTCACTGTCAGGGATATGCCATATAGAGCATACATTGTAGTCCTCAAAGCAGACATTGCATGAGAGCAGTTTGCGGCGGCGCGTAGGTGCCCTCAGCAGAGGTGAGGCAGGCATGGGTGACGCTAGAAATGCATGTGTCAGAGCAGGCTTGGTGTGCTTACCCTGCAGGACGCTGGTTGCAGCAAGTCTAGGCACCCGCCTGCCTGGTCATGAGGCTTCTTGCTGTGTGGCTGGTCATTGCCAATTGGTGGGTGTACACATGTCTGAGCAGGCCTTGTGTGTGCCCTGTAGGACTCTGGGCGAGCTCAACATCGTTGAACAAGTGAACCAGATCAGCGGAGGCCAAGAACTCACACTCTCCCTCACTGGGGATGGATTCCTGTACCACATGGTGCGTGGGCAGTCAGCCAACCGGATGATGATGCTCTGCCAAAGGAAGCACCCTGGCCCACGCCCAGTTTGCTCCCTTCAAGTCATCGTTCTGCTTGCGCATGCATGAGCACAATAATATGACGGATGTGCACTTGTGTTGAGGAAATAGCAGATGCGTTGGGTTACCAGCAAGTGTGGCAGGAAGTGTGTACAAATGCTGGTGACAGAGCATGCCACCTGTATCCTGTTCCACAGCTGCACGACCTCAGAAAGTTGCGCAGGCAACATCCTGATGTCAAAAATGCATTGTGCAATTAACGAGCGTCGCCGTTTGCATACAACGCTGCCTTTTTGTATAGGTGCGAGTGATCATTGGTGTCTTAGTGGAGGTGGGACATGGCAGGCTAACGCCAAAGAAGATGGAGCAGGCAGTATTTGAGGGAAATAGAGATGTGTTCCCAGGTGTGCTGCACCCTCCAATGTTGCTGGGTTCTTGGATGCGCAAACACCCGGAGGGTTTGACTTGCGTTCCAGAATGATACAGCAATTGCCTGTCTGGCTGATAGCGTGCATCGTTTGGCACAAGCTTCCAAATGAAACTCTTTTGCCAGAGTTTTGCCTCTTAAATTGTTGGGTGGTGGATGTTGTATCAGGCACATGTGCCAAAAATTGTGTTACGAGTTGGCTTCATAAGCTTGCTGGGAAGGTCGGTCCTGAGTCGCTGTATTTTGGAGGCATCTTGCAATACGCTCATGTCTGACCTTTCCATTGATGAGGTAGACAGGCCTTTGTGGCATCTGTGTCATGCACTGAGCCCAACTGCCTGCTTTGGCACCGACTCTTTAAAGTGCATGCAGCTCACTTGGCTGATTCAAAACAAGGCAAGGTTGCTGCACACATTAAGTCCGATGCTTGTAGCAGGACACTTAGTTTGATGCCTGTCCTGTACAGATGCGGCGCCCCCCAATGGCCTGTACTTAGAAAGTGTTTGGTACCCTGAAGGCAGGCAGGCAATGCTAGACAGGTGGGTTAGGCATGCATGCAGTACAAGTGAGATACATGTAGGAGAGGGTGAGAGGGTGTGCCTCAGAAAAAAAGATCAGTTGGGGGAATCATTTTCCGCACCGCTCACTGATCCAACAGGGGATATGTCCTTCCTGCTTGCCTTGAAAGCCTGCACCATGTGAAGACCAATGCGCACTATGGAGATCACCCAAGATTGCCCCCAGGCTTCAGCTTAGACTAGGAGCATAAAGCTCGACATCAGTTGGCTCTGCCTCCCTTTCTACTCCCTTGTTTGGTCCCAAATTGCCATTTTTATCCTTCAATTGAATAGGCTTGAGTAAATGGCCCATCAGGCTTCAGCAGAGCAATGTTTCTAAGCCAAGTCACCCTTGCCTTGACCTGAAGAGATATTGGGACCTGAATGGCGAATGTGCAACCCTTGGGTGTAGTTTGTTAATTTGACACCCTAAATGTGCTTTTGCCAGGTGTGGCAATGCGGATGCCCGCTCGGCACTTGAAGCTGCCCTAGATGCAAAAATTGCATCGAGAGAAAAGGGCGACGCCAAGAACTCAGATGACGATGGTGATGGGCCGATGGTGGCTGCTCCCAAGTGAGCAGTGCACAGTATCCTTGGTCAATAAAAGAACAAGGCAGAGCAACACGTGCATGTTGGGTGCCAGGCTTTGGCTGCAGGTGTTGATATTTATGATTGATTGATTGACTACGTCTGCTAGTTGCAGTAGTGCTGAATCAACAGACTGCCATTGCCGTTGAGCTTTGCACTATTCATCATCAACACCAACAATTATTCAGAACTGAGTTCTACCATTCATGTAAGGGTAAGGGTAGTGATTACAAAGCTGTACCTGCCAAACGAGGGTAACTAACCTTTTACAAGGCCTTACAAGGGAGGGTCTTCAGTCCAGAAGTGTGACTGCTTGCCTGCTCATAAAGAACAATCAGGCCATGGAAGAAAAATTAGAGCTAATTGTTGTTCTGGCCTAGGAGCCAGCTTGAAGCCGCTCACCACCAGCACGGCATGCTCTGTCAGCACCTTCGCCAAGCGGCGGCCGATGTTAGTTAGCCTCCACAATATCCTTTTGGGAGTGGGATGTACCGTCTGCAGCCTTTATAATTTAGAGCCTCTGAAACATTTTGGACTACTAGTAGACCCTTAAAAAGCCACCAAGCTTGCTGTGAAGCTTCATGCTCATTTGGTTCAACATGCTTATAAACTTGTTACTACCAGACGCGCTCTGGAGATAGCTTTTGCTGCAAGTCACTATTAAGACCAGGAATGGGGTGCTGCTAGTCATACCCCTGATCCCATCTGACTTCTCTTGTCTCTCAAGAGGTGGAGGAGTTATCCGGTGCTTAGGCCCTGGGTGACTCTTCTTCCTTAATTGATGTAGGGAGTGCTTCACTGCCTATGCAGTTCTTTCCTTAAGAGTTCGAACCTCACTGGAGGCTCTCAACTAGCTAAGCTGCCCTCGTTTGACGGATCTGGCTTTAAAACCTTAACCTTTTCCAAAATAGTACAGTACTTCCGGTGGTATGAGGGGTATGGGGCCTAATGGATGACAAGACGATGGCCCAAATTGACACAAAGAAAGACTGCAGAGGCCTCTATTTGTGTTCAAATCATTGGCCTTGCTGTAGCAGCTGCGCGCTGTGTTAAGCTGCTTCACCAGGATTCGTGTTAACAGGCTAATATTGCCTGTATTTCACGTGGTCCTCTACAACAATGCCGTGTCTTAACTCCAAAAGAGGAAAAAGAAATTGAAAGTTACACACTCTGCTATCCAAATGCAGGGGGATAAGCAAGCCTGGAAGAGTAGCATGTCTACAAGAGTTCCATTGGCACGTGCATAACACGGAATAAGGAGTTCCACAAGCACTATGGTTGTCCTTTCCTTTTCCATTCACACCTCTCGAGTAACAGACATTGGTAAATCATACCTTAAAGCCGGCACCCAGATACTGGGCTGCGCGCCCGCACGCCATTAGCACACAAAAAGGCTGAGCAGGGTGAAAAGCTCCCCAACCAGATGCACCAGAATGAAGTCCATTTTCTGACTGGCTTATTGCAGACCTTGCAGCAAGCCAGAAACACTTGGAAATAAAGGAAAGTACGCGCTGAGACTGGCAGTGGAAAGAAAGACGGGTGTTACAAGCCCCTTCAATCAGCTGTTTGTATGAGCTTGCAAGTATACCTCGGTTGTGCTGTGTGCTGGCCTCCACATGCCACAGGCTGGTGTCACCTCAAAACACACCCACAACCAAAAGCCACAAAGCTCCAACACCTTAGGTCTAATTGCACGACACTCAACGCAGGGTTAGGGTTAGGGTTTAGGTTAGGGTTAGGAACCCTAACGCACGCATATCTTCATTGGCAGATAGTATAGATGGACGGTAAAGAGGGAGCTTGATCAGCCTGTTCAGATGGTCTACCAGGGTTGCAAACAGGCGAAACCACCTTTTCTTTGCAAGTAAGCTAAATTAATTAATTCAAGTAAGCTAAATTAATTAATTCATTGTCTTGGGAAAGCATGCGTGTGGATATAAGGGTGCGTGGGCAGGTGAGGCATTCTATATTGTTGCAACAAAAGCAGATGATTTCCACCATCTTCCTTCGCAGGCATTCTTTTTTTAATCTTGTCACATGCATGTACAACAAGCCATCATCGCTGCTGACATTTTTCTTGACAATCTTCACCACATGTTTCCCAGGAAATAATAAGCCTCCCCACCCACCTGCGCTCATGGTCAGCTTCTAGGCGCCACATTCCTACCATTGTGCCAGGCCGTCTAGCCCAGGTACTTCCAGCTGTGCTTAAAGCACAATCCAACTGTCGCACCCCATTTGCTGCTGCATCCACCTGCGTCAGATGCCATCGGTGCCACCCAGCCGTAGCTGAAAGCCGCCAACCCTACAGACTGGCCGTCAAATCTACAGACCAGCAGCCAAACCTACAGGCCTGCTGACAACCCTACAGGCCGGCCAACAACCCTACAGACCAGCTGTCAGCCTCTCATCGCTTCGATGGCCACTCGTGTCAAATACCACAGCGTGCGAGGGAGGCTCCCGAAGCTGGCAATGCACTGCATCATCTGCCCGGCCACGCCCTGGATTGCGTAATTGTCCTGCACAGCCAAACAAGCAAAGTCGCTCGGCCTTGGATTGTCCACTAGGGTGTGCTCCTTAGCACATGCAAGGGTCCTACTCCAGGAAGCGCTGTGAGAGAAGGAGGCACGCGCTGTTCCCGCACGTGCTGATTATCACAAGGGCTTAGGCACCACCTCTGACAGGCACACAGGCTGTCCCCGCACCCACCGAGCGGCACAAGCCCACACATGCAGCGCCGGCAGGGAGGTGTGATCATGATGATCTATGGTGGAGGGGAGGTCTCGGTGTGCGTGCGTGTGTGTGTGTGTGTGCGCATGTGCGTGTCCGTGTGTCTTTCAAAGTACACAGACAGGCACACAGGCTGTTCCCGCACCCACCGAGTGCCACAAGGGCTTGGGCGCCACCCTCCACGGCACGGCCAGCACGGCCTTCTGGGGGTGGTCCAGCAGCTGCGAATTGTGCACAAAGCCGATGCCCGACTCCTTGGCTTTGGTGCTGCTGCCTGCGAGGGTGCAGCGCAGATACGGGGGAGGCTGGGCCGGGAGAATGGCTGGTGCTGGGCCTGCCTATGCTACTCGTCGAGGAGCGGCGTGAAAGCTTGAGAAGGGCATGCATTGCAGGACTATGCATGCACAAAAGCATGTGACCTGCGGGTTACGTGTAAAGGCGCAATGCAGGGCTAATATCACAGAAGCATGCACCAGACTCTGCACGCGCTGGATTGCTCTGCACGCAATTGCGTGTGCACACCCATATGGGATGCCACACCAGAAAGGAGCTCGTCCCCTCTGCCTCCCCCTGCCGGGGGAGCATCGACAACAACGACAGCATAGACGCACCTCTGGGTGCCTCAGCAAACGGTGAACATTTCACAGCAGAGTGCGCGACCATAGTGTGTGTGGCCCTCATTGGCCGGGCACGTACGTGAGATCCTTGGGCACACACACACACTAGAGACTGTGCAAGGGCCATCACCTTATCCGTGCAGGGGCTATCTCATTTGTGCAAGGGCCATCATCCTATCCGTGCAGGGGCTATCTCATTTGTGCAAGGGCCATCATCCTATCCGTGCAGGGGCTATGTCATCTGTGCAAGGGCCATCATCTTATCCGTGCAGGGGCTTTCCCATCTGTGCAAGGGCCATCATCTTATCCATGCAAGGGCTATCTCATCTGTGCAGGGACTGTGCAGGGGCCATCACCTGCCAGTGCAGGAACCATCCTCCGTGCAAGGACTTCCCCATACATAGTGGGAACTGTGCAGGGACCATCACCTGCCAGTGCAGGAACCATCCTCTGTGCAGGGATCATCCCATGCACGCTTGGGACTGTGCAGAGGCTATGCCAGGGCACGCCTAGCACTGCGCCCAGAGGCTATGCCAGGGCACGCCTAGCACTGCGCCCAGAGGCTATGCCAGGGCACGCCTAGCACTGCGCCCAGAGGTTATGCCAGGGCACGCCTAGCACTGCGCCCAGAGGCATAGCCGGGAGGCTGTGAGGGGAGACTGCATCCCATGCATGATGCTGTGCGTACAAGACATCAGTCGCCCCCCCATGCACGATATCAGCCGCACACCTGGGAAGGCACCCCAGGGCATGGTTGGGAAGCTGAAGGTGAGGTGTGCGGGCAAATTCACGCAAATGCTGCCATACTGGAGCTCATCCAGCGCACATTGGAAGGCCTCCTGCAGGCACACGCGCACGCAATACACACACGACTTTACGGTGTGTGAATAGCACTGGGCGAAGGACGATCAGTGAAAAGAGTGGGGCTGGGATGAAAAGGCAAAACGTACGATTCATGTTCATGTGCATGGACAGGCACGCTGAGGGATGACCTCAACCTCTCTCAGGTCCAAGGTTTGCGGGCAGCACTTGCTCTGGTGGGCTCAGCGACAGCTGTCAAGGCTGCTGCTTGAAGGCCGGAATCTCGCCTGGTGCTTGAGGGTTGGGGTTTTAGGTTCAGGGTCAAGACGAGGGTTTAGGGCGCAAGGCTTTGGCAAAGTGCTGTTCTTCATGGCTGATGCAGGGGGTGGTTCATCATCCACGCAGTGTATTCTTTTCTAATGTCTCGTGAGATGCAGGCAAAGCCACGCCTTGTGCAGCTGCTGCTGCTGCTGCTGCTGCTGCTGCTGCGTGCGTGCGTGGACCCATAAGCACACCCCACCTGGTACTGCTGCTCCGTGCTTGGGTGGATCCATAAGCACACCGCCAAGGAGCCAAAGCAGCGCTCGTTCACAAAGCCCGTGGCAGCGCGCAGGAATGCGGCCGCGTCGTCCCCTGTGCCAGGGAGACACACCTCCTGCGCGCATTCCAGGCATTCCAGGCATCCATTTCAGGCATTCCATTTCAGGCATTCCATTTCAGGCATTCCAGGCATCCCCTGTGCCAGGGAGACACACCTCCTGCGCGCATTTCAGGCATTCCAGGCAGCGGCCTTACATCACACCTCCTGCGCGCATTTCAGGCATTCCAGGCAGCGGCCTTACATCACACATGCAAACCTTCTCTGCGCGCGCTCAGGGCGCGCAGCACGCCACGCACACCCATTTGCTTTTACCAATGGACCTCGGGCTCATGTTGCGTACCTGCACACACGCGCGCACACGCACACACGCACACTCATAGACACAAGCACACCTGTATCGCCCCACACTTCACACACTCACAGGCACACACATACGCGCACACACACACACATGTGCACACGCACACACGCGCAATCGCACACACAAGCACACCTGCATTGCCCCACACCACGTCTCCTCCCGCGTGCTGGCCTCCTCTGGACTCAGGCCCTCCACCAGCAGCCATGGCTGCAGGCCGGGCATGCTCCCTGCCCCGCCAGGAGGCGAGGTACCCAGCTCATGCACCTGCAAGCAGCGTCAGTGGTTACGCAGTGGTGCTGCGGCCATGCGGTGCTGGATGGGGATGCGTGTGGTGCTGTGCGACTGTGCTATCATGTTGTTGCAGCCCTCCAGTGCTGGATGGGGATGCGTGTGGTGCTGTGCCGCTGTGCTGCCGTGTCATTGCAGCCCTGCAGTGCCAAGCTCCCACCTTTGCCCCAATCGCACACCTGCTTCCCCACAAAACGCTGCCTGAACCGCCCAAAGTTGTTCTGGGAGCCCGGGTAGTAAGGCACTTTCTGGGAGGCGGCCTGCAGGGCCCTGCGCACTGCCGCCAGGAAGGCTGGCCTCTGCGGCCAGTCCGCCGCCGTGACCAGCAGCTGCGTGTTCAGGTGGGGAGTGCATGTTTAAGAGATAAGGGTAAAGGGTTAAGGGCCACGCCCACCGCAGTCAGGAAGTGGCTGGTAGGGGTTAGGGTTAGGGTTAACTCCAAAAGTGGCTGGACCTTTTCACAATTGTGCGCGACGCACACTGTGTGCGTGTGCGTGTATGTTCATGTGTGTGTATGTTTGTGTGTGTGTGTGTACAGTCTGCCCAGAGGGCCACTGTCTGATACCACAGTATGCAAACACGAATCAGATGAGGGTGGAGATCGGATGTCCTTTTGGTGTGAGATCTTGCGCTGCAGGACCTTGCATCAATGTGCGCCTCACTGTGCATTGTAAGGCATGGTACTTTAGTGGGAATGAAGGCTCAGGTTCCATACAAGGTAGCCCCCTCTCAAACGCACGGATGCGCACACAGGTAGCATGCGCAAGTTCACACACTAAAAAGCGCACAGTTTGCAACCAGGCCCTGTCTGCACATAGACCCGCACCTCCAAGGACACGCAATTGTGCCCACAGTTCTGGATGAGGCCAAATGCCACACTCTTGGCATGGAACTCCAGGTCCTCCTCACTCCTGCGTGTATGCGGGGGCGCACCAACCCCTCAAGAGGCGCCCATGCTCACCACCTCCCTAGAGGGTATTCCTTCTCACAAGGTACTGATGCGCACCACCTCCCTGGGGCCACCTCCCCTCAGAGAGCGCCCCTGGCCAGGAGGGCATTCCTCCTCTGGCGGCACCCATGGCCACCGCTTCCCAGACAGACTCTCTCCTCTGGCGGCACCCATGGCCACCGCTTCCTAGACAGACTCTCTCCTCTAGCAGCACCCATGGCCACCGCTTCCCAGACAGACTCTCTCCTCTGGCGGCACCCACGGCCACAGCTTCCTAGACAGACTCTCTCCTCTGGCGGCACCCATGGCCACCGCTTCCTAGACAGACCCTCTCCTCTAGCAGCACCCATGGCCACCGCTTCCCAGACAGACGCTCTCCTCTAGCGGCATCCATGGCCACTGACTCCCAGGAGGGCATTCCTCCACACTCAGGTGCTTATGCACACCGCATCTCAGGGCCCCCCCCGGAGGCACCTCCCTGCAGTCCAAAAAACACACGCTCCCCCAGCGTCACACGCTCTCTCAACACCATGCGCTCCCCCAGCGTCACGCGCTCCCCTGGCACCACGCGCTCCGCTTGCTTGCTCCGCGCTTGCCATCTTCAACATGAGCGCACCTGCGGCGGCTGCCGCATCATCTGTTGCGTGCGCAGCTGTGGCGGGCACAGGGAGCGGTTTAGACGCAGGCCGATGCGAACCCCGCGGCTTGCGGCCAGCCCACTGACATGCGCCACTGCCAGCGCCCTAATCCCTCCAACCCTGGAAGAACTTGTGATGCGTGCATCAAAGACAGTTTGCAGGCACATCACCAAGCATGATACCAGGTGTGGCAAGCACGCAGGCATGATACCAGGTGTGGCACGCACGCAAGCAAGACACCAGGCATAATACCAGGAGTGGCAAGCGCGCAGGTGTGACACCAGGTGTGCCCAGGTGGGCAGCATCAAGCGCCTGGTCCCTTGCACCGGGAACAAAGGGGCCAGACCAAAAAACATGTGCTGTTGGAAGGCACAATGTGCCACCAAGCACACAAGTACAGAACACACACCACTCGCGGGGTGTGCGAGCACACGTGATGCACGTACCATGGCCCAGGCACGATGATGTACGGGGTGACGTTGCCAAGCTCAGCTGTCACTTGTTTCCCTTGTACGCCTGGTAGGTGAGTCAGTGCACGTAGCGCATGTGTGTGTGAACAAATGTGTGTGTGCGAAAAAATGCACTGTTTGATGCCGGGCTCCGCATTTGGGAAGGTTCCCATCCACTCCTCCGGGTCGCGCAAGTGAGCAGTGTTGCCGCTTTCCCAGCACTGCTGCCATGGCACTCCAGGGCCGCTCCACTGTTGCCTTTGCAAGCCAGAGGTCGCAAGCGTCCAATGCAAGCACAGCACGAGGCCAATCAAGACGATGCAGATGCATATGCCTGATGCGTGTGCCGTGTACTCCATTAAGGCCATGCACTGGTGCATCCATGATCACGTTAGCTGTGCCGCACGCACCTGGTGTGGCCATGATGGCGTCGTAGGTGGCCTTGGAGCCTGTCAGGTGGATGCTGGTGATCCTCGGGTGCGTCGTGAGGTGGCGGCTGACCTGCAGGTGCCACCATTGTGAACGCACTCACCATATGGGCCACCATTGTGAACACACTTACCAAGGCCACCACCCACCACCACCATCATCCATCATCACTGTCATCAACATCATCACCACCATCATCATCATCACCTAGAACGCATGCGACCAAGGTGCCTTGAAGTACAGCAAGGAGGTAAACTGATGTGCCAAGCGGTCAAATCACTGCAATGTGCAATTTAGCAAAAGGTAGATGCCTATGGTAAACCAACAGCCCCTCCTGACGAGAGGAAATGATCGGTGGGCTTACTTACTTGTGGTGCACACACACCATCATAGCACATCGGTATCATGGGTCATGCAGACAGGAAGTGTTCTCACTGCCCACGTAGTTTTCTTCTTCTTTTATTTAGATTAAGAGCCGCCGAGAGGGCTATGAACGGAACAGCAGCAGAGCCAAGCTGGCAGCTGAGGTTGGTCACAAGTGCATTCCAGGTCAAGTGCAATGCAGGCATTCTTCACCTAAAACAATGACCCTGAATGTCATTCAGACCTCCAAGTCAACACAGGATTACACTCATAGGCAGGTCAAGCAAGGGTTTGCCACAGCCCTACCTCGACACCACCATACACAAAAACGAGGTAGCCCTGCTCCACAAACGGGGCAAATATTTTTTCCAATGTGGGCCCCACGTACTCGTTCACTGGCGACATCTGCAAGGGTGATGTGATATTTTGTGGTGTGGTACGCAGGTGTGTTGGCACGTGCACAGTGATTCTGCAGTCAAAGCAGTCACAGACTTCAAACAAGCCTCACAAGCCTTACTACTGTCTTGGCATCTAGCACACTTCTGCACGAGTCTAGGTTATGAATCCACCAAGCAATATTTCTGTGACTAGAACCCAACCAAGCACACCCGGATCAACTTAGATACAGAGAATTTTTTAACTAGGCACAAGCCCTGACCAGGTTCTAGGCAGAAAATAAAAAATTGATTTCTCTGGCCTTCCTCAGGCACACTTAACCAAAACGACAGCAATCAGAAACACCACTGCCGGCCCAGAGTCCAACATTTGCGGCTTGCGTCCATGATAACACGAGCATGTCCACACCTCAACAGCTTCTGACCCCACCTTGACTATGACAACTTGGTCGTCAGCTATCAGTTTGTGCAGCAGATCCAGGAACACCACACACAATTGATTGCCCGCCCCTGCAACATACATACGTAGTATAAGGTCCGGAAACTTGCTGCATGGCAGGTTATGAGGCCAATAGTTTGATACAAAAAATATTCAAATCCTCCAATTATTTTGAGGGCACGTGGGGTGAAATTCTGTGCACTCCAGACCTAAGCTCTTTGAAACCTACTCACTGAGACGACTCTTGAATCACAGCTGGCAGCATAGATACACAAAGGCAAGCCCCATCAAGCTCCTCCATTAAGGATGATGATTAATGCATGTTCTGCTTGACGCTGGGTGCTACTCTTGTCCATGCTGTCCCACGGGCTGACACAATGGGTGCAACAGACAGGATCTGAGGGATGCTGCACAAGGAATGATACAATGGATGAAGCAGATGCTGATACATTGGATACTGTCTAAGGGGCTGACACAATGGATGCAATGCATGCTGTCTGCAGGGTGCTGTCCCACAAACTGATGCAATGGATGCAATGCATGCTGTCTGCAGGGTGCTGTCCCACAAACTGATGCAATGGATGCAATGAATGCTGTCTGCAGGGTGCTGTCCCACAAACTGATGCAATGGATGCAATGCATGCTGTCTGCAGGGTGCTGTCCCACGAACTGATGCAATGGGTGCAACGGACAGGATCTGAGGGATGCTGCACAAGGAATGATACAATGGATGAAGCAGATGCTGATACATTGGATACTGTCTAAGGGGCTGATGCAATGGAAGCAATCCATCCCACCAAGCCTTCAGGTGTGCTAAGCAAGACCGTGAAAGGAGCAGGTATATCCACTCCAAGGAACACAATTTCTTCAAGTAGCAGGAACGCTAAGCACTTCCCGTGACTATGGTCTGCACCCATGAATTATGAGCCAGGAGGGACCACGCTGTCCAAATCATAAGGACTCAAGACATATGTTTGTGCACGCACTTTTTGTGCTGCTGCTAAGCGTGACAATGGAAAGTGTTGTGCATGGAGATGCAATGGCTGTGCCAGGCTGCTGCCCCAAAAACGCGGACCTCACCAAGTACAAGAGCCACGCCGCCTTCATTCTGTTTGCCTTCTCGCTTGGCCTTGTACGCAGCTCCCTGCATTGCAGCAACGCACTAGGGCATGCATGAACAATTTCTTGCGCTGTACAAGGGGTCGTGTTCCAGCGGGATTGCTTGCTTTAAAAAAGCAACTCCCCTAAGCACTCAGCGCTGCACCAACAAAACCGCTTGCAACAGTGCATTGGTAAGTTACAGAGCATGTCATCACGGGGTAGCTCCATGCATCTTCACTGCCACTTTCAAGGAGGCAGACTCAGCTCCTCCAAGACACCCAGCAGAGACTTGTTGCTTGACATGGCAGACTGTGCCGTGTTACAACTGTCCGCGCCTGCATTCTCACTTGCTCTGGAAGCAGAGTTGGCATGTGTGCGCCTGGAAGGTCTGACACTGAAGCTCGTCGTGCTGAGGCACAGCACACATCCTACCTGGCTGGCTTTCATTACTTCTGGCATCGAGCTCAATACTTTTAAACCCTGGACATACGTGCCCTGGATTCGATACTTCTTAACTCTGGACATGCTCACCCCATAGACATTCTTGCTGTGCTGCATGCTTTGAATGCACGCAAGCGCACACGCATGCATACACACACACCTGTGTGGCAGGCTTCCCAGGTTGCAGCCAGACTTCCCCCCGGCTGCCGGGAAAGAGAGCGGCATAAGGACCGCGCGGGAACACCTGTCGCCAGCAGCAGGGCAGAATAGTGGTTTGTGGCATAAGGACACGCAGAAACACCTGCCGCCAGCAGCAGGGCAGGTAGAGATTTGTGTACACGCGCTATGTATTTGTGTGTGTGCGTGTGTGTGTGTGTGTGTGTGTGCGTGTGTGCAAAACGGCATACATCGCGCACACCAGTGGCATGTGGGCAACACTTCTAAGATTCCAAGCACTGCACGCAGCAGCTGCATTGAGAGCACCTGCAATAAAGTCCATACCAAGCAGTATCTGGTTTAAATAGCCCCAGCAAGTTGGCAAGCACACTGTGCGCGCGTTGCTGCAGAGACCAGTCACAGTAGCAAGGCCTCTACTGCTTTGCGTCACAGACGTACGTGCATGCGCAGCACCACGGACCATTAACGATCCCATGCACGCGCGCCTGCGCCCTGAGTTGGCGCCTGGCTGGCCTCACTGTGTGATGGTGCACACAATGCTCGTCATGGTGCTCTGCACAGCATGTTGCTCTGCATGACATGGTGCTCTGCATGGTGCAAACACTGCACTGTTTTGCATGGTGTATTGCTCTGCATTGTGCACACGCTGCACTGCACTGCACTGCAAGGTGCTCACGCCGCACTGCATGATGTATGTGCAACACAGGCTGACGACACGGAGTGGGCCCCACCCAAAACACACCTGCGCCACGAGCTGCCCTGTGGTGGGCCTGATGGTGACAGGCAAGCTGGGCTCGCCCTCCGCGGCCATGGCCTCTGCGTATTCTTGAAGCCCCGCCACGCACGAAATCAGGGCGAGCCTGCAGCAGCAGCAGCGCAACGCGCGGGCTGGTGGATGCGTGCAGGTGCGTGCGCCTTGTGACGCTGCGCCCTGTTTGACTGCTGTGCTGCGAATGCTGCGCATGCGTCTGCGCTTGCACGGGCTGCGGTTGCACACGCAGAGCACTCTGCCCCACTCAGGATCCCCAACGATCCCCAACTATCTCCACATTTGTGAGCCAAGCTTGCCTCCATCCGCACGTGGGACTCACCACTCATCCCCAATACCACCGGCGCCAGCACCTTTGGCTGCTGTGCTGGCGGCTGCCAGCTCGCGTGCATGCTCCAGCGTGTTGTGCATGCAGGCCCGCAGCATGGAGGCGCGCTCCTTGCACCCAACAGCTGTCCATGCCTGCTTGCGGGCATCCAGGTCACGGACCGCTGCAGGGTGCGCATGCGCAGTGCGCGTGTTTTCAATGGAGAATGTAGAGTATGTTCGAGTGCGCGCACGTGTGTTAGGATATGGATGCAGTCATCCATGCTTGCTCGTGGGCATTGAGGTCGCGGACCGCCGTGGTGCGTGCATACGCATGTGTGTGCGTGTGTATGTAAGAAAGCATGCAAAGTGTGTGCAAAGTAGCATTTGTGTGTGCGTCCATGCATGTGTGTATGCATGTTAACAAGCGCTTGCGCATGGGAGAATGACCACCTCTTCACCATTGACACTGTCGCCAGCGCGCAATGCAGCTGTAATGCTTTGCTCAAACAGGTGCCTATTTCTATAGGAAGTGGCATTAAATCCAAGTCAGCAGGACCTGTGGGTGCTTGAGGCCCAGCCTGGCACAGCATCCATCGTATTTTAGCCCCATAAACAGGCTGAGAGCCTTACAGATGATAATCACTTCCCCTTTCTGCGGTGGGGGCTGAGTGGCTAGGTAATTTTCAGCACCAGACACCTGACAACATAACCAGAAGGGGCATCCAAGATTGCTTCATCGGGTTTCTTCCACTATTACGGGCAGTATGACTAACTGGAGCCATGCATTGATCAAGTAAGCAGCACTGGTAAGGGAGCACTCTCGCTCAAAGGATAGGTGAAGGAAAAACTGACCTGTGTCCAGCGTTGGAAGAGGGGTGGGAGGGATGGGCTCAAAGGTCTTGGGCGCGATTGTTACTTGTGGTTTGCATCGAACAGCCTCGGGCACTGCGCCAATGGAGGGCAGGAGCATGGTCATTTCAGGTTGCCAATCCATGCATGCTTACATCTGTGTTTGCATGCATGCGTGTGTATGAGTATGTGTGTGTGTGCTTGTGCAATCATATTGCGTGCGTATGTGTGACTTTGTATTCTTTACATGTGTGCGTGTGTGCGTGCTTGCATGAGTGTGTATGAGTGTGTGTGTGTGTGTGTGTGTGTGTGTGTGTGTGTGTGTGTGAATGTGCTTGTGTGATTGTATGGTGTCTGTATGTTTGCGTGTGTGTGTGACTGTATTTGATTGTGTGTGTGCGCACAATGCCGCACATGCGTGTGCGCGTGTGCAAGTGAGCGCGCGGTTTACACATTCGAACAGCAGTGTGCAGACGCCCAATTGCGCATACCTATATCAGAAGATGTGCCTTATGAACAATTTTTTGCGAAAGTGGAGGTGTAATAAAAGTGTGGGGGGGAGGCTCAGGGCTCTTGCACGCAGCTGGTGAAGGGGCAACCTGTCAGGGTCCATGTGATGCCCTAACCCTGAACTTGAGGTTATGACGGGAATGAGGGACAAGAACACATGATGAAAGTGCTGTAATCCTCCTGTCTTCACATGTTCATCTTGTTATGTGCATTACAGACCCTAGCTAGGACCCTGCCTCACCAGCGGCACTGGACTGCAGAAGCTGAAGCTGGCACAAGTCAAAAGCAGATCTGTAATAGGAAACACCAATGTCCGTGAACACACAATGTACAATGCTCACCTTTAAGACCCAAGACAGGCTTAAGTGCAGCTCCAAGTGTTCCCCACATACCCTCAAGCTCACTGATCTTTTGACGAGCAGATTGGGGAAGCTGCGGTAAGCACAGAATTATATTTTCATAATATTCGCCATCTAAATAAGCAATGTTGGGTCGAGTTCCAACAAGCAATATTTGTATCGTCATCTCATTGCACCGTTGGTAACTGCTGGCAACTTGAATGTACTGGAGGAGTGGTTGGTCTGATTTCTGTCTGTATATGTTCAGCTTTCAGAGATGTTTTGTATACAGCTCTCACACTTTCAGCAAGGATTTTCAGCTGGATAAGATTGAGTGCAAGAGGCAGCTGGCTTGGAGTGAGATTAAAGTACATGAGCTCCATGCCTCTCTCCAATGCAAATTTTAACCATCAAGGTTCCTCCTGATCGCGTTGTGATCCCCCTTAACTTCAAAATTTGAGTGTGTTTCGTCTACTCAGAGAAGCAGTAGAAACCTAAATCTTGCGGGGCTCATGATTGGCAAAAGAAACGGCTCATTTTTAGGATTGCATGGTGCTTGCATCAGCTGTATCCTCTCCCTTAAATTAGGCCATCAGGGATGATGCAGTCTTACGTTTTCTTTTCCGCTTTCCTCTTTAATCCTTATCATCTTTAGATTGCCTATCAGACAGTGGGTAGGCTGGCACATGAGGCCCTTGCAAAAGACTGTTTCCCCAGCACCCAATTAGCTAAGAATCTGTACTGTAGGTCACATTCTTCTTTGGTAGAAGTTCTACCCATCACCAACACACCCTTTTAAACATTGCAAACGCTTGCAAACGTTAATGGGAATTCTAGCCACGAGCATTTGTGGTACCCACTAGTGGTACCCACTGTGATCATTCATCTTCCATGATGGTAACGGACAGCATGCCTATGATTGCACAGAATAAGGCAATTTGCGCGAGAGCATCGTTTGATTGACAAGCCACATGCTCTCCTCTGGTTGGCTGTATGCTACACTTTTCCCGCCAGTATGTATGCTTGCCAGATCTAGGGCAAACGGTTCATGAAGAAGGGCTGTGACTTTGACAGCCCCCTTTAAATTGCGCATTTGTGCTTTCTCAAAGGTGTGCTCGGTGTAAAAAGATCCACGCCAAACTGGGCTGCGTTGCGAGAGTGTAGCCAGGAGCCTTTGCACTTTTATTGGTTCCGGGCTGCTGCCAAGTTCTTCAGCTCTCTACTCAGCGAGTAGCGGGAATAGTGGCTTGCTCAAGAAGATTGTGCATGCAGTTATTGCTCTAGGTGCTTTCTACAGAAAGTGCTGGACTGCAGAGTTCATAGAGGCGTGTGAGGGTCTACGTGCGAGACATACGTATATCAATTGCATCAAGGTTGCAACTTCCCTTCCACTTCAAGACTTTGTGGTCGATTTGCGTGAGCGATTGCATGCGGTATGAAGGGAATTGGATGGTGCAAATCCTAGGACACACGCTCACAAACTGGCTGCTTTTCATGCATGGATGGCCTTGCCGCTCAAGCCAAGCACTGTGCTGAGCCCTCCCCATTTGCTGGCTAGATACTTGCAGCTGGAACTGAGTAGGCATGTGCTTTGTAACATTGCCCATTTTTGCTTGCGTGCCCATACCCTGAGAGTTGAAACTGGCTGTTGGTAAATCCATCATGGACTTGATAGCAGGCAGTGTGACAAATGTGACTTGCATGATATCCAGAACAAAAAGCGTGTTATTTTTTTGCCCTTGCTTAGAATGTGCCATTTGAGAAGGAGATTCTCAGAACAATTCACTGACTTCCTGGTACGATTAACATTGGAGACACAGGCGCTTCTCACTTTCAAAGTTGACAACATCAGTGCTGAGGATGTGAAGTTGTTCCTCTTGAAGCATACATATATATCACTCTCTTTCCTTTCTGAGGCTAGATATATTTTTTTCTAGCTGGCAGTGTCCAGCAAGCCCAGCAGTCAGCCCTTCTGGCTGAATGTCTAAATCCCAGGTAACCTAACCTATGATTGCAGAGCCTAAGGGGCCCTGACCTGAGCTCCCTACGCAAACCTCCATAAGGAGCCTTGTTGTGGTGGGGACTCAGGACGCTGGATGTCACTGCTCAATCAAAGGTTGAATGCAATTTACAGCAATTTTCCATTATGGCAAATGTGCAATAATGGAGTTCAAGGTAAAGAGATAACCAAGGGAAGGTTGCGCAGGAGAGGAAATGCTCATCTTGAAGCGTATGAGTTCAAAAATGACCAGTGCAGTCAATTAACGTACAGCACCATCTGTATGGCCAAATGTTGAATGATCCCCCCGCGCCCATGATTGGTGCACTGGAGAAAGAAGCCACTTGGAGTGGGAAGAACCATGGCCTTCGCACCGGCAGAAACAAGCTGCCCCATAAGGGAAAAACAATGGCCTTTGCACCAGCAGAAATAAGCTACCCCAAGAGGGAAGAATGATGGCCTTCGCACCAGCAGAAACAAGCTACTCCAAGAGGGAAGCCCTTCTTCAAACTTTCACCAAAACTTCAAGTCAGCCCACTGCCAGCTTTGAATGCTGAGATGGATGGGCAAGGAGGCTCGCTGCCACCACAACAGCTAGTGACAGCTTGTATTGCTCAAGACACTGAAGCCAGCAAATACACGGAATGATGAAGAGTCCTTTGGACCCAATTAATGTACAGAAATGAAGGATATGGGCCAATCGGGCAATCACTTAAGATATCAACCATACAACACACAACCATACAACACAAGAAGCCCAGCATGTCTCTGACTGAGCAGCCACTCGTCTCCTATCTCAGCCTGCCTTACTTGTACGGGGTTGGAATCTTTTGCAGGCGTACACTCACACAGCATCTGGCTGAGCACTTCTGTCAACATTCTCTCGATACGAGGGCACTTGATAAAGTCCCTAAGCACATCTAGCGTAAAGCACCACCCATAAGTCAAATCCAAGCCCTCCGATTAACTGGCAGAATGTGATAAACTAACAGGACCACCATCCATTTTTGCACGTCAACACCGCATTCCTGCACATGTACTCTGCAGAGCTGCACACCCACAGCGCATTCCTGCACGTGCACACTGCATCCACACATAAAATTATCTATTTAGGGCACTCTCAAGGAACAATTGTGATCACAGCTCACTCACTGTTTTGTCTTCTGCACACCATACCAAGGCCTGCTCATAGATCAAAGGTGTGCTTTTGTATCAGAGGTAGATGTGCGCTCATAACAAAGGTAGACTTGCTCATACAACTACAACGAAGATCGATGTGTTCTCATACCAGGTAAGTCAGCTCTAATATCAAACAGCCTGATCGTGATGGTACATGGTCCGGAGCATTTACAGCTTAGCCCCAAAGCAGCATTCCACCTCATTCTAAAGCCTGACATCAGCAGGATGTCCAGGTCACACACTTGGTCACACACTCATTCCCATCAAGCCATAACAAGATTCCAAGTGGATTGAGTTTTTCATCTGCCTTGCCTTGCACCTGCACTCGCCAGCTGCACACAGGCAGGCATGCACCTTTGAGAGGACAGCGGCACTGAGGCAGGCACCGAAGCAGCTGGTCCCAGCAGCACCGGGGCAGGCACACGCCCTGGACTGGGCAGCTGCGAGCGCCTCAGCCGCAGCTGCACACCAACGCGCACATCACATCAACGCAGCTGCGCACCTGCGCAGGCGATGCCCTAGCAGGGCAATCAGGGTCCATGGGTGCACAGGAGCCCTCCATATCTTATTGACTCTGCGCGGTCGGCTGCCCGACTCCGGATGTCCCCTGCTGATACACAGGTCAAACTGCAACAGCTGCCGTAGCTAATGCAGCTCCGTGATCCTCAGGGCCACAGCTTGCTGGAACTGCCTGCAGGCTTCCTCTGGCGCCCAATGCACCAGCCAGCCAGAGGTATCATCCCGGCCAGATGCTGCGGTGCGCCCTGATGCACCGGCCAGGTGCACCACCCTGGCCAGATGCAGCAGTGCGCCCTGATGCACCACATCAGCCAGATGCAAGCCACGGCCACAGCCACATGCAGCACCCCGGCCAAGTGCCAGCCACAGCCACGGCCAGATGCAGCACCCCGGCCAAGTGCCAGCCACAGCCACGGCCAGATGCAGCACCCCAGCCAAGTGCGAGCCACAACCATGGCCAGTGCCAGTGCCAGCCCCTCCGCACCACATCAGCCAGATGTCAGCCACGGCCAGCGCCAAAGCCAGTGCCAGCCATGGCCAGTGCCAGTGCCAGCAACAGCCATGGCCAGCGCCAGCGCCACCGCAGGCCTGGCCCAAAGCCCCCTAGCCCCCCGAGCCAGCCACAGGGTGCACGCTGCGCATGCTGCGCCCAGGCCATGCACAGGCTGGCTCTGCACTTGACAAGCATAGCGATGCGCTAGCTGTGGCCCCCCACGGCCCCTTGCGGAGTAGCGCCCCCCAGGAGCACTCCGCCTATACCCCGCCCTCCAGCAGCTGCCGTGCACGCAGCCGCTGCTGCGCGTTTGCGGCGTCGACGTGGGGGTCCGCGAGGCGGAAGAACAGGGGGGGGCACAGCACCGCCAGCAACACGACGGCGGTCAGGGGGACATTAGGCAGCAGCAGGGGGGCCAGGTGCTGGTGCCTGTTGCTGGAACTGCCCAGCGTATCTGGGTGGGGCAGCGCCCTAGGCACCTGCACGGAGCCTGAGACGGCGGCTGAGGCCGCTGCCAGTGTTGGGGTCGGTGCATGTGCCGGCGCGAGCAGCGCGGTGGCGCCTGTTGCAGGCGCTTGCACTGCCCTAGGAGCAGGGCATGCTGCTCCTCCAGCGGCCGGTGCTGCTACCTCTGCTGCCGGCGCTGGCGTCGATGCAGCAGAAGAGCTCAGCGCGGGCGCGGGGTGTGCGCGCGCCGCGGCATGCAATACCGGAAGCGGCAGGGAGGACGGCGCGTGCGCCTCGGCTGCTGCCTGCTCAGCAGGCCATGCGAGGCCTAGCTCTGTGTAGGGCTTGGCTGCTGCCATGTGGTGGTCTGAATGGTGCAACACCTACAGCCGGCAGGTGCAGCACAGTTGGGCATGTCAGGGCAGTGTACCGCGGGCCTCTGGGGGTCTTAAAGTGGTGCAGCATCTGCGGGTGGGGCGCGCAGGGGGATTGGGCATGTCAGGGCAGCGTGCTGCCGCCGCACACGCAAATGCTAAGACAGCCGGTGCCTCGAGGGACGCAGCTCACAGAGGAGGCCTGCTGCCGAAAAATAGCAAAGCAGAGAAGGCTGCCAAAGAAACAGTGGCACCGATGTGTCTGCCAAAAAGCAGTGGTACAGATGTGGCTGCAGGGTGAAAACCAGTATGAGACTGCACATAAGGCACTTGGTTTAGAGTTTGCCCTTACAAAACGCCCTGATGGGCGCACCTTGCAGACTATGCCCCTATATGCTGGAGAACATGCCACACACTTGTATTCAATATGCATACACGGGCCTGAGGCATGAAGCACACATCAGCATCAAGCCACCCGCACACAGCATACATGCATGCATGGCCCTCCTGCAGCCTCGTTGCTGCTGTGACTGCACCCTCGTTGTTGCTGTGACGGCAGCCTAATGCAGCATGCATGCGTGGCTCGCCTTGAGCTGCTCCTTGCCTAAGCCACTGCAGGGCCCTGAGGTGCCTGCTGCCAGCTGAGGGCTTGCAGCTGCTTAGGCGGTGCACCGCAGGGGCTTTTGCCATGATGACGCTGGAACTAAGAACCTTCGAGTTCCAACCTACGACCCTTGTTCAAAGGCGCGCAACGCAGAGGCTTACCACGACATCCCACGACATCCATCAGCCCTTAACCCTGCCATACTCAAGCCTGGACCTCATGGCCTGACACGCTTTGTCCTGGACCTCTTGGCCTGATGCACCCATTCCTGGACCTCTTGGCCTGTCACACACTCAACTCATGGCAGCGCAAGAGGCAATTGTAGGAGAGCCTCACCGTGAGGATGGCCGCGTTCTCCCAGCGGTAGGCTGAGTTGAAGCTAAGGTACTGCGTCACCGGCTCGTAGCGTCCATCAGGCTGGGCGTGCATGAAGGGGGTACGTATGAAAGGAGGGCAGAGGGCGGGTTTTAAAGGCTGGCCGCAGGAGTGCCAAGGCCAGTGGCAAGGGGGCAGAGCTTGGGAAGCTTGGCTTTGTCGAGGTGTTTAAAATGAACAGCATGCAAAAAGCTGGCCATTAGGCCCACATAACTGGCGGCATATGGCTGCAGAGGGTCAAGCTTCTTAGTTGCTAGGCAAGCCACAGGGTTGGCAAAGCAGGCCCGAGAATGCAGGGGCCCAGAATGCACGTCCGCCAAATTAAGAGCTTAACAGCAAGCTTCACCTGTGTCATCATGCACGCGTCATGCCAAATTAAGAGGAAATAAACTCTGACGCTGTCAAGCTATCTGCGTGTAAAGCTCTTTGTAGCACTCACCATGACTGAGCGCGACAACCCGTAATGCAGCCCATAATCCATGAGAGCAAACATCAAGTGGCACAGGAACGCAGCACCTGCAGGCAAGGGAAAAGTACCCGTGGTGGTGTGATGAGCGTCAGCTAAAGCGTATGGGCGCATGCAAACCAGCTCGTTTGTCCACACCCACACCCACATATGCGCCGCTTTTGGCCAGGAGGGCTGCAACGCAGATCTGGAATAGAAGGAGCAGTGCTGTAGCTAAGGCTGGTTACGTGCATGTCCGCTGATTTGAGGGGGGAAAGTTGTACTTGCACAGCAGGCACTGGACCGTGTGCTTAGGGTAGGCAGGCTCCTAGATATGAGCGCCCAGATCAGCGCAAGTACATGCTACAGACATCTTAGTATGTGCAGGACCAACAAATGATGAACTGACCACTTGACAGGCACGCAATCACAAAGACACCCTTTGCTGACCATAATGGTGTACGCAGGGTGTGTGCAGAAGCGCAGTTGCAAGCAAGTCATGTCCACTGATAAGGCTGCACCAGGGACATGCGTGTACGTACATGCATACACATTCACGCACCTAAATGTATCTGGACAGCGGTAAGCCCCAGCGACAAGTACAGCACGAAGGTGATGCCAGCCTGCGCTGCAAATCCACCTAGAAACCTGCAGGTGCAAGCACGGGCAGGCCAGACAACCCCTCCTTAAAAAGCACTCAGGCCTCAGCAGGATGCAGCACAGGCCTCAGCAGGATGCAGCACGAGCGCTGTGGGAGCACTCTCTTTTGAGAAGGGGGTGTCAGAAAGCACGCGGTGCCGCAGCTTTTGGCACTCAATCCGGACCTTGGCATGGCGTCACACAAGGGATGCCCGACCACGGGAGCCTTGCGCCCTGTGCTTGTGCGCTGTCACACAGCAGCAGCCAGCTGTCAGTCAGCGCTAGGAGCACAGGGCTTAACCCTGTGACCTGCCTGATGCCTTTCTTGCAGCATGTGCTTTTGCGCAAGTAATGCCTGATGCCGGGCCGGAAGGCACACTTGCATGGCCTTCCTGTGCAGTTGCAGGAGGCCGCGCAGGACCGCATCAGTGCACAAAACAGAAGTGCACTGATGCAGCCTGGCAGTGCAGCGCCTTGCATGACCAGTCACTGAGGCGTTCAAGCAAACTGGGGCAGCCTGGCAGTGCAGCGCCCTCGGTATGCGACTCACCTCCAAGGCACTTGAGTATACATAGGCGGCCTGGCGCCGCCCTGCTGCAATCCACAGGCACCGCGCAAGGGGACCTTGTCCCCAGGTCCGCCCTCTGATCTCCCCAGCGGTGGCACCTCCCGCAAACCCTGTCCCTGATGCTGCTGCTGCTCTAGCATGTGCTGGCTCTGCGCCTGCAAGGCCGTGTTCCTGTTTAGGCCGCTGAAGGAGGCCCCTGGCGCGGGAGGGTGCGCGCGCCGCTGCTGCTTGCGCCACTGCGCCTCCGCCTCCTGAACCTCCTCCTGCCAGGAGATGGCGCAGGAGCCCAGGACATACCTGCGGATGAGTATGTGTGTGCAGGCATGCACAAGCACTTTGTGCACATCTGTGCGTGCGTGAAAGACCGGCGCGTGGAGGTCCACATGCAGAGGGATGTTAGGAGAAAGAGAGGGAGGGGGGAAAAGAGGGAGAGAAAGTGACAAAGCAAGGGGGGGCAGGGTGGGAGGGAGAGAGAGGGGAAGGGGAAGTGTGCAGGGTATGAGAGGGGGCATACTGGGCAGTGAGCGAGTAATGCCAATGAAGTGCGATTAATGATGCATGCTCATGCATGCCAACGAAGTGCGATCATGATGCATGCCCATGCATGCCAATGAAGTGCGATCATGACACGTGTCCATGCCAGTGTACCTCTTGCAATTCCCTAGCTTGCAAGGTGCACGTAGCTCCTTGCATTTTGTTGGGTCACACAGGTGACGTATGCCTCAACTGGTAGCCGCCATTTTGCAAGAAGTGGCGAGCGCACACACATCAACGCGCACACAATGCATGTACACACACTGACGCATGCTGCCATACCCTTGAAAACAATGCACGCACACCAGTGCCTGGAGAAAGGTGCGCGCACCTCGGAAAGAAGACAAAGAACAGCTCTCCCTTGCGAGCCGTCGAGTGATCTTGCGGGGTTCCGACCCAGCGGTGGTGGTGGGGGTGTGCCCTGCGTGTTAAGTGGATGCACACTGTGAGGCGCCGCGCATGGGGAGCAATCTGAGAGGATGCTGACGGGAGCATCATGATCTCCTGGTAGGTGTCAGCAAGCCTTGCTTGTTTTCTTGGGAACCCTCCTTGGGACTGGGGGCCGTTTCAGCTCGGGGGTCGAGGTGTTGCACACAGCATGCTCTGATCAGTGCATCTGGCATAGAGAAGGTGCATGGACAAAGGGCAAATACATCTAAGCAGGGAACTCAACATATGCAAGGACACAAATCAAGGAGTGGCACACACCAAAGAGGAGCGCATCCAAAGAAAGAGCAAACATTCAGGAGCAGCACGCACCAAAAGGAGGGACACCATCCAATGAGAGCACTTGCTAAGCGATCCAGGGTCGGGGCAGTTGTGCTGGAGGGCAATGCAAGGTAAGGCAAGGAACTAAGTCCACACCCTCTGCTCACTTGACGTAGGCGTAGTGCCATGTCCACAGCATGAAGAGCTCCCCTGCTATGCGATGCACGGTGTTCCTGCAGGGCACAGGCGAGGCGCGTACAGGTTAGCTCGCGTGGGAGGGCATGGCACACACTGCCCAAATGAGGTAATGCAAGGCGGGGCTTGGAGCCAAGAATAAGCTCCAGCCTGCAGAACGATTGAGATCAGTAGCAGCAACATGCTAGCATCACAGGTCCACCTAAGGGTAAGAAGCCGCACAGCCTGCACAGGAGCATCATGCATGGAGCTGCTTGACAAGGCTAGCTGTGCTGCAACAAACAACTGTCAAAACGCAAACCATTGAGTGCACATGTCAGATGTGACATGTGTGTATGTGTGTCCCCCTTACTGGGGGCGCCAAGGCATGTCACAGGTCAAGCACACTCCCACACCTGCTGTGGATCAGCTCGTGTCCGGCGCTGCTGCACACTGCGGCACACACGCCGGCTGAGACCACCAGGAAAGGCATGATGCTGGCCAGGGGCTGCCCTACAGCGCTGCTGGCAGTCACGGCCGCAGCACCTTGCACACCTCCCACCCCTGCTGCAGCCGTGGCTGCTGCACCCACTGCACAGGACACTGACTCAGCTGCCGGCGCGGCCAGCGCTGCACCCGCAGCCCAGTAGGCAAGAAGGGAGGCGAGGATGTGCAGGGGGACGCACAGCAGCGGCAGCAGGCGGGCGGCGAACTGGTCGAGGGAGTGCGGGGTGGCCTGGCGCACAGCCTACAAGGGGGATGCCGGTAACGTAGCACACACATGCAAGTTGCAAGCGCAGTCTGCATTTTTGTGCCTCGACAAGGTGCTCACACGAGTGCATGTGTACATGCATGCATGACGTGCATGCGTATGTGTTTGAATGGTCAAAGAGAAAGCCCTCAAGCTTCCAAGCCGGAGCCTGCAGACTGATAGGGGAGCCTGGATATACCCCTAGCCACCCCTGCATGCGTTAGCCAATCCCAATCCTGTGCAAACACAGCTCCCATTTTGCGCAACAAGGCTCACCACACCCCCTCACACTCAAAGGCCCTTAGCGCCCGCTTGCCCAACAAAATCCGCTTTGTCTGAGGTCTGGCGCCACACAGTCTGTCTGCGGACCAGCCAGCCGGCATCAAACATCTCCCTCTGCTTTATGGAGCCAGGACGCAACAGTTGGACGCCCCTTCAGCTGTCACGGACGCGGCAGTGGCAGCGGCACCCACCCACCCACCTTAACAAGTGGTGCCCGCTCCCTTGGGCCCAGTAGCATGTCCACCAAGGGGGTAAGGAAGAAAAGGAGGGTGGGGGCGGCCAGCAGCACGGCGGGTGCGGTCTGCGGGAGGGCAAGCGGAACAGGGACCTGGGCTGACCATAACTGATCCGAGAGGAGCGCACAGCAGAAACGGGGCCGTGCCTGTGAGCACCACCCTGGTTGAGGACGAGGTGCAGACTGTGCTTGCCGTGGCAGCATGTGTTTGTGGTGCCCACCGCACACTGGCGGCAAGGCAGCTAACAAGAAAATGGACGCTCAGTGCACAGGGAACTGCACAGGGAACTGCACAGCCATAGGAGGCGACTTTTGTGGGATGCTTTCATGAAGCAATCAATCTTGAAGCCTTGAGGAGGAAGCTGTTATGAAATGATGTCCAATCTTGAGGCCGGCCATATGATATGGAGGCACATGCGTACAAGGCTTAGCCTTAGCCTAAGGCTTGGGTCTCGCAAAATTGGGAAGTTGGCAGGGTCTGGCAAGTTTGCAATCAGTGCAGGGTATGTGTTGGTGTGAACGGCTGCCTCATAGACATGCTCTTTTCCTCATTCACACAGACAGGCCCTCAAACATGGAAAAAAATTACACCCCCATGTATATTCTCTGAGAACATACGAAGCTCATCCAGGAACCATGGTGTGCACAAGGATGACAAGCCAGCTTCTTGTGCAAAATTTAGGTTGCTAGCATGAGAGAGGACTTTAGATGATGGATGCACTAGTTTCGGGACTGGTGGTCCCAATGTGTGGCCAAAGGACCTAAATGCCTCAGCATGGTCAACTAGGAGGGATTTTTTAGTGCCATGTGCTGGTCATGGCATAATCATCCACTTACCTGGTTCATTGCTAGGGAAAAGGACGCCGTGCTCAGGAATGCTGGGTATGCGAATGCCAGTAAGTGTGCAGGCTCCTCACGGGTACTGACAGGCTCACTCAGCCATTCATCAGCTGCTGCCAGCCTGGGTAGCTGGGGCCTGCAATTAGCAGTTTGGAAATCGCTGCCCCTTCCCCGTCCACTGAGCAAGGCTGGCCTACCCCGTGCTCTGATTGATGGACCAACACGGGCGCTCCCTCCCCGGAAGCCGAGGGGGAGCACGGTCATGAATTACGACCTATTTATGAAGGTAAAGTAAAAAATTACCATGGGTTGAGATAGATGCAAACACAAGACAGATGCAAACACAAGATGGAATGAGATGCAATTTTGCAGAAATAATGTGCAATAATGACCATTTCCATGGAGTCTGAATGAATTTGAGCTGACCGAATGATCAGACACACACACACACACACACACACACACACACAC
>LKMJ01000257.1_pt1 | contig 36728 bp, 40 predicted proteins | sample 643391 | NCBI WGS metagenome assembly LKMJ01 (sample SAMN04112250, study PRJNA286221) | soda lake metagenome | biome: soda lake; feature: Kulunda Steppe; material: water; isolation source: sample PL-Br10 brine of Picturesque Lake | place: Russia: Kulunda steppe | collected 2010-07 | reverse complement strand
TTCTGCATCGAATCTGCTGATAGACGACTGAGAGACGACACTCGAAACAGCCGAAAGCAGTCATCCAACAGTTTTTGTACACAGGTTACTCGAGAGTTAACTGGTGGCAGTGACGACAGTTACCCCCTCCGAGCCCCTTGTGACGAGGAATTATCCTGAGCCACCATCTACTTTCGACAAATAGATCCTCGATGCTCGATCCGGAGTGCTTCGTGCTTCTTCGCGTAGATTGTCCCGTTTAATACTGAAGTAAGCTCCGTAGGGCTGCATAAGATCTAATAGTTTCTAATACAAACGGATACACAAGATGCCGATTTCTAAGGATAAATTCCAGGCCATCGATGAAGATGGCCCCTCACTACCGGACCTCTCGCCGGATACCACTCAAGGGACAGTCTATCGGTTCCTCGTTGACCATGCTGATCAAGCCTTCCGGCAGCGTGAACTCGTTGACGCTATCGACGTTCCCAAGGGGAGTATTGGACCGACACTCAAACGGCTTGAACAACACGGGCTTGTCGATCACCGTGATCAGTTTTGGGCGATTGCAGATGCCGAACATGCCGTCGCCTCGGCTGGCCTCCACGGTGCTGCGACAGCCGATGAGCTCGATGGCGGATTCTCCGATGAAGACATCGACACCTGGATGGAGACCGCAGTCGACCCCATTGATAGTAACCTAACCGACAGCGACCGGAGTGAGTGATCGTCGGTGGTCGATCGAGGAATGGTCGTGTGGGCACCCGATCCATTCAAAACGGAGGGCGGAAACCCACGACCGTGGCTGGTCGTCTCTGATGAGCGGATGCCGTATCCGGAGAAAGAATCGATAGCCGTGACATTCACGACACAATCGCATCATCCGGGGAGTATTGCCATCCCGACTGAGGCGTGGATACGTGGCGAACCGGGCCAGCAGAGTTACGTCTTACCGTGGACGGTGGCGACTCTCAAAGACAGCCTCCATATCGTTGGTACGCAAGGGTCTGTTACGGATGAGTTCACTGATCGAGTTACCACGGCGACAATCTCCTACTTTGATTCGTAACTAATTGTGGCCGAATATTTTATTTTATCACCATATCTGGTGAATTCGACCTATTAATAGAAATCGTGTTACCCCCTCTGAGCCCCTTGTGATGAGGTTTCAATCTGAGCCACCATCCGTTTTGTTCGTACAGCATTGGTCGGTGAGAATAATCCTCACACTGTGGAGTAGATTCGAATCGTAAACTCACCGTACAGTAGTTTCCAGTACTTGCGCGCTCCTCACAGTGAGATCAGTTACCCAATGTAGGAAAAGACTACAGACGGATGCACACAGTAGATTCTAACAAGCTGTACTAAAACCAGAAGCTGTTTTTCAGCCAATTCTATTTGAATAATTCGGCTAATAACCGGCATATTTTTCAAATTATAAATCTCAGTTGGTGTTATGGCGTACGACAACATAGATTCAAAGCTAATCAACGAGCTGATTGGTGGCGGTCGAGAAAGTCTCCGAAGCCTCGGTGAAGAACTCGATGTGTCAGTGACCACCGTTTCGAATCATATCAACGATCTCGAATCACAAGAGATTATTCAGGGATATACACCCATTCTGGATTATGGAAAACTCGGCTATGACGTGACAGCAATCACGCACCTGAAAGTCGAAGGGAGTGCGCTCTCGGAGATTGTTGACAGACTCCGTAAGAAAGACCAGATGATCAGCGTATACGAGACCACGGGCGACTACGATATCATCGCAATCGGGAAGTTCGAAAACACAGATGGAATGAACGCACAGATCAAAGAGCTCCTCTCGGATGTCGACATTCGAGAGTCCAACACCAGTGTTGTGCTCAATGCGGTCAAAGAACACGCCCAGTTCGAACTCGACGTCGAAGAGTAGTACAGCCCATAGATAGAGAGCTATTTTAGTGTGATATCGATCTCGCGGTCGCCGCCAGAGACCGTGTTTGCAACACCGTTACCGGCCGCAAAGGCGACGCGTTCGGCAGCCATTCCGACTCGCTGCATGAGGCTTTGAGACGGCTCGAACTCCCGGACTGCCGGCTCACAGCCGAGTAGCTCTCCGAGTCGAGTTTCGACAGCGTCCTCGGTGCCGAGTTCGTCGACAAGCCCAAGTTCGAGCGCATCGCTCCCGATGTAGATACGGGCCTCCGTATTACGAACAGCCTCCGGATCCATATCTCGGCCGTCGCTGACGGTCGCAATGAACTGCTCGTAGTAGCCATCGACGATACTTTGGAGATACTCCCGCTCGTCGGCCTCGATCTCGCGAAGCGGGACGCCAGCGTCTTTGTACTCACCGGCGGTGAACTGTTCATACGAGATACCGAGTTTCTCGGCAAGTCCAGCCGCGTTGGGTCGTGAGCCGACGACGCCGATCGAGCCGACGAGACTGAGATCTCTGGCCCACAGCTCATCACAGCCGCTCGCAATCCAGTAGCCACCGGATGCACACGTATCAGTCGCATACGCGATAGTTGGGCCGTCAAAGTCGGCTGCAGCACGACGGATGTCATCGCTTGGGAGCACCTCTCCGCCAGGGGTGTTGAGCTCAACTAAGAGGGCTTCGACAGCTTCGTCGTCGTCGGCTCGAGTTATCTGTTCGACGATTTCGTCAGCCGTGGCCGCACGTTGGCCCGGCAGCGGCGACCGGCGGCTACGGGTGCGTTGGATTGGTCCCGAAACACTGACTTTCGCGATATTGTACTCGTTTTCCTCACCGAAGCGGCCACGAGTCAGTCGTGTGAGCAGGTACTTCCCGCCTAGGGTCGCGGCCGCTCCCGCGAGGCCTGCAGCCAGCATCGTCGATCTGTTGGAATCTTCGTCAGCCACCATCGTCACACAGAGGACTTGTCGTCAGCATCTGTTTCTGCATCCGAATCCGGCTCATCGTCTGCATCTTCCTCAGCGTCCGAATCCGGCTCATCGTCTGCATCTTCCTCAGCGTCCGAATCCGGCTCGGCCGCTTCGGAGGTATCGATGCTGATCGGTTCGCTGTCGGCCGAGAGTTCGTTGTCCGCGGTCATCGAATCACAGGACACAGCGCCTGCGAGATAGCCAACAGTCCCACCGACGAGCCCACCGATGACTGCTCCCGGAAGGCCGCCACGTTTGAGGCCAGTAATTGTTCCAGTGGCACCACCGGCGAGCGATAGTGCAACAGGATTCGGGTTGTCCGTTTCTGTGAGGCAATCAGTAGTTGTCTCTTCTACCATACACGTAGTTGGGTCGCGAAACGGATATATTGGCGGTTTGTTCAGGTACCCTCCTTCGAGAGTATCCGAGTGGCTGTATCAAAAGCAATGAGCAAAGACACGTCCTACAGCCGCGAAAAACAAAATTCAGTTCGGTTCCTCGAGACTTACCGCGGAGCGACCAGTTCGACCGGATGAATTGGCACAGAGCCGAGAAGGCCGTCCAACTGTTCGGTACAGGACGTGCCGGCCGCAACAACAAGGCGGTCGGTGCCGCCGAACTGCTCTTTGAGCGGCTCGCCCACATCCATGCTCAACTCGTAGTAGTCGGTTTTGTAGCCGAACGAACCGGCCATTCCGCAACATTCCGTCTCGGAGGTTCGCACGTCGTAACCCAGCCGTTCCATGACTGCGGTCGCGTGGTCGCTGACGCCGATCGTTCGGGCCTGGCAGTGTGGGTGGTAGGCGATGGCCTTGCCCGATGGCACCGGCCCCCTGTCATCGGGCGTTCGGAGCGCAGTCGGTGCCGCCCCGTTTTCCAGTAGCCCGAAAATGTACTCCATGACATCGTAGCTGGCGTCGGCAAGCCGCTCGTATGAGTCGGTCGGGAGGAACTTTTCGTACTCGCTTCGGAACATCGCAAGATCGCTTGGTTCGATAACGACCACATCGCGACCCGAATCGATGTGAGTCACGAGGCTGGTATAGACGTCATGAGCCGCCGTGGCAGCCGTCTCAACCATCCCTTGTGAAAGCGGCGGGCGACCGCTTCCGGGAAGTTGTGGCACCGTAACGTGAACGTTGAGTGCCTCGAGTGCGCGAACAGCCGCCGTTCCGCGGTCGACGTCGGCGTAGTTCGTCGCCGTATCTGGATACACCACCGCTTTGCGAGTCGCCTCGTCGGCCGGCACTCGTGGGCCACCACGACGTTCGAACCACTCAACGAATGATTCGCTGGCGAATGCGGGCAACTCGCGGCGGCGGTCGATGCCGGCGACGCGCTCGGCGAGGGCTCGAGCCGGACCGAAGCCGGCGATTCGGTTTGCGACCGGTGCGGTTCGGCTGCCCCATTTTGCGAGCGTCTCGTAGTTGCCAACAAGGCGCGTGCCGAGATCGAGTCCGGCGGGTTCGTCGTCAGGAACCAACTCCTCGAAGACCCAATCGACCTGGCTCCGCGTAGCTTCGCCACGATTGATCCGGTCGCGGACGACCGTGTTGATCCACGGGATGTCGATACCCACCGGGCAGGCCGGCACACAGCGCGAACAACCAGTACACAGGTCGTTGAACTCGGCGGCGACCTCAAGGCCCTCGATTCCGGCTTCCCAGCCGGTGGCGATTCCCCCAGAGTACGTCTCGCCGCCGAAGGCGTGGCCGCCGACACTCTGGAAGTTACCACAGGCGTTCGAGCAGGCCGAACACCGGATGCAGTAGAGCGTCTCTTTGAGTTGGTCGTCCTCACGCATCGCCATCCGACCGTTATCGATGAGTACGAGATGGAACTCGCGGTCGCCGCCGGAGCCCTCGCCATCTGCATTCCCATCAGTGGCGTCCGCGACGAGTGGCATCGTGTCCGTCGTAAAGTCAGGAACGGGCGAGTCGACCGGTGGCGTCAACATCGAGATGTAAGAAGTCACATCCTGGCCAGTTCCCGACCGGCCGATGAGCTCGACGAACGGCGAGAAGTCCTCGACGCTCGGGACGAGTTTCTCGACGCCCGCAACCGCGATATGGGTATCCGTCGCAGTCACCGTCTTGCGGGCGTTGCCCTCGCTGGTGACCAACAGCATGGTTCCGGAGTCTGCGGCGATGAAGTTCGCGCCCGTCATTCCGACGTCAGCGTCTTCGACCAACTCGCCGAGTCGCTCGCGGGCGAACATCGTCAGTTCCTCGGCGGTCTCCGGCGGCTCGTCGGGATCGAACCGCTCGGCAAACAGTTCTGCAATAGCCTCTCGAGATTTGTGGATGGCGGGTGCAACGATGTGTGAGGGTGCCTCGTCGGCGAGTTGCAGCACCCATTCGCCGAGGTCGGTCTCGACGACCTCTACACCGGCTTCCTCGAGGGCGTCGTTCACTTCGATCTCCTCGGAGGTCATCGACTTCGATTTCACGAGCCGGTCGGTATCGCGCTCCTCGACAGCGAGTTCAGTAATGTACTGGTTTGCGTCGTCGGCGTCGTCTGCGAGATAGACGGTGCCGCCGTTGGCCTCGATTGTAGTGGTTAGCTCGTCGATCAACTCGGGAAGCTGAGCGATCGCGTCTTCTTTGATTTCGCGGGCCTCGGTTTTCAGTGTCTCGTAGTCCTCAAGTCGGCCAGTCGAGTCGTATCGGCCGGCGTTGAAACCGCGAGTGTTTTCGGCGACTGCGTCGCCTTCGGTCGCCAGGAGGTGTCGAATCCGGTCGGCCTTCTCGGGAGTCGTACTGTCGCTACTCATCGGTCGTCACCTCGGGGTTTTCGGTGTCTGTGAGCAACACCACGTGAACCTCTTTTGGACCGTGTGCACCGTGGACAAGCCCACCCATATCGGCGGTCGCACTCGGGCCGGTCGCAAAAACGACGTCAACGGAGTCGTCTCGAGCCCGCGGGCCGAGCCATGCGAACGCCGCAGGCATATCGGCGACGATATCCGACTCACGGAGGACGACTACATGGCGATCCACAAACAGGCTCACCGGCTCCGTGCCGGCCCTGTCGGCCTCGATCGCAACGCTGCCGTACTCAGCAATCCCGAGCGATGCGGCCGTAATACCGGTGTGAGCTGTGCGCAACTCGGCGGCCGTCGGTTCGGTCTCGATGCGACCGGGAAGCGACACTCCCGGAATCTCGACGCCGACGGCCGGTTCGCCTGCGGCCGCCTCTAATAGCTCCGTTGATGAGTGTTCGGGGCCTTCAGTGACGGTGACACCGAGAGAATCGAGCCGACGCTTGAACAGTGAGGAACCAGCGACTGACATGATTAATGATTTCTTGGCGAGTATTTGATTCTTGTGCTGACTTCTACGGGCTACTAGCAGCAAAGATGCGATTTCGAGGGGAATATTCCCCTCTCATTACGCGCCGTTTACACAAATAATGTTCATATTTTGACAACGATTCGTGCCGACCGAGGAGTATCACCCAACGGCTGCCCGCGCTGCATCGTGCCACTCCTGGAGGTCGCTCTCGGAGACGCCCAACACTTCAACGATTTCGGCGACATCAATACTCGCAAGCCGTCGCACCGAGATAATGCCGGCTTCTGCCAGCAGCCTAGCGGCGTCGCTATCGAGACTATCCAGTTCCTCGAGAGGTGTTGGCTTGCTTTGGGCACGCCAGACAGTCTCCGCATCGGTACGGTCAGTAGCTGACTCCTCGCACAGACCGTCGCCGTGAGTCGGCCACGGCCTTGGAGTGTCGGTTTCGACAGGCGCATCTGTGGGCTCGCTTGCGTGGTCGTCTGTAGACGCCCAGTCGCCCGCCGAAGCGGCGACCCAGGCGGCTTCTGCGCTGCTGAGGCCACGGATTTGGGCCGACCGACGACTCAGGTCACTCCCCGAATGGAACGACCACGAAAGCGAGTGTTCGCGGCGGATTTTCGCGGCGACGCCCGGATTCACTCCAGTCTCCACGAGCATTCGATAGGAGATGCGCTTATCAGAGATTGCTGTGGCGTCGTAGCCCTCGCGCTTGAGGACGGCAGCGGTCGCCGGGCCGACAAACCGAACCGACTGGAGGGGCTGGTCGGCGCTGGCCGGATTCGTACTATCAGTCGACACAGCTACTCACCATTCTACACGAACGTTAGGCCTAGTGGTAATGAGTATTCGCATCAAAATACCAGCGCTGAGAGTTACGAGCCACTCTACCGGCAAGATACAGCACAGCAACAAAAAGTAGCCGAAACAAAACGAACGGCGATTCGCAAGCTAACGGAGAGTTGATAGCAACACAGTCAACGCCAAACAGTCGACACTACCTTCCAACAAGTAGGCTGCTCAGTCAGCAGTTGTACCAGCCGTCGAAGCAGCCGCGGGCGTCTGGTTTGCGACGGTTTTGAACGCGGTTCCGAACATGCGGAAAATTGCAACCTGGCCATAGAACTGCAGAAATGGCACGAGCAGAAGGCCAATAACAGTGATACTGAGTATGCTTGTTGCGATCCACAGCACGACAGCCACAACTAACGGCATCAAAACCGCAATTACATACTCACTACTCAACAAAATTGGTTTGATCGTCTCGAGGTCGAACGCCGCGCCGATGTTGTCCTCGATGGCGTAGTTCGTCAACGCCGCAGGCACCATGTAGTAGACCGCAAACACCACTGGGATGAACAACAACGATAGCAACAGCATAGCCGTAAACCCAAATCCAGCGACGAGTCCACCGCCGTCGCCGCCGGCACTGCCTGCGAGGCCAATAACACCGAACAGCACGAAGCCAAGCGCACCAAAGACGACAAACGGAATGATAGAATAAATAATCGAAATGACTGTCCCGACGAGCCCTTTCACGAACAGATCTCCCCACTCGTCGAACGCCGGTGGTTCGTCAGCACCTGCAGCCGTTGATTTCAGTACTCTAATCAGATAGCCCATGACAAAAAATAGCGGAATCAAGAGGACTGAAAAGATGAACAACAGTCCACCGATAATCGTACGACCGATCCAATCGCCCCGAACGGGGTATGACATTCCATCTTCAAACATACTCGAGAAGTCTCAGGACAACATATATATCTTTATGAATTATACCAGTACTTACATTATTGTTGCAAACTGACGACCTACCAGACTCACCTGTCGACGAACTCGAGTAGAACGCCCCCCGTGGCGGCCGGATGCAAAAACGCCACGTCATGTCCCCACGCACCGGGTCGCGGCTCGGCATCAATCAACTCGACACCACAGTCTCGAGCGGTCGCAAGCGCAGCCTCGATATCTGCAGCCTCAAAGGCGAGATGATGGATACCCGGCCCGTGGGCCTCGAGATACCGCTCGATTGGCCCACCGTCGTGGGCCTCGAGTAACTCGAAAAAGCCGTCCTCGAGTTCGAGAAACACGACAGTCATCCCATCGAACTGCTCTCGGTGGACAACAGGAGCATCAAACAGCCGACCGTAGAGATCAACCAGTCCGTCGATATCGTCGGTTGCAATACCAGCGTGATGAAACTGCATATTAGAGAGTTGATCTGGACAGCGCAAAAATCCATGCAGATACTGGGTCATATACTGGGCTGGTACTCACCGAACTCCTCGCGGAACACATCACAGATCTCCTGGACGCTCGCGTAGGCTTTGACCGCCTCGATCACCGGCGGTAGGACGTTCTCGTTGCTTGCCGCAGCCTCAGCAACTGCAGCAAGCGCTTTTTCAACAACCGCCTGGTCGCGGTCGGCTTTGATCGATTCGAGGCGGTCGATCTGCTGGGTTTCGTTCTGTTCATCGACTGACTCGAGATCCATCTGCGGGTCGTCGTCGACTTCAAACCTGTTGACGCCAACGATGACCCGGTCGCCGCGCTCGATTTCTTGTTGACGTTCATAGGCTACGTCCTGGATTTGTTGTTGAATATAGCCGGTATCAACCGCCCGGAGCATCCCCCCACGTTCGTCAATCTCCTCGATAATCTGGCGAGCCTCGCCTTCGACCTCGTCGGTCAGTGATTCGACGTAATAGCTGCCGGCCAGCGGGTCGATAGTATCTGCAGCACCTGATTCGTACCCAAGAATCTGTTGGGTTCGCAGCGCGGTTCGAACTGACTGTTCGGTCGGCAACGACAGGGCCTCGTCTTTGCCGTTCGTATGGAGACTCTGGGTACCACCAAGCACCGCTGCAAGAGCCTGGTAGCCGACTCTGACGACGTTGTTTTCGATCTGCTGGGCAGTCAGCGTCGAGCCGCCAGTCTGGGTGTGGAACTTCAGTTGCTTGGATTTGGGGTCTGCTGCACCGAACCGTTCGTCCATAATTGTCGCCCAGAGTCGTCTTGCGGCGCGAAATTTGGCGACCTCTTCGAAGATGTTGTTGTGCGCATTGAAGAAAAACGAAAGTTGCGGGGCGAACGCATCAACGTCTTGGCCCGCGGCGATGGCAGCCTCGACGTACTCAATGCCGTTGGCGAGCGTGAAAGCGATCTCCTGGGCCGCGGTCGAGCCCGCCTCACGGATGTGGTAGCCCGAAATCGAGATCGTATTGAAGTTTGGAATCTCTTTGGCGGCAAAGCCGAACGTGTCCGTGATCAGCCGCATCGAGGGTTCGGGCGGATAGATGTAGAGGTTCCGGGCGATGTACTCTTTCATAATATCGTTCTGGATCGTCCCGCGGAGTTGGGTGCGGTCGACGCCCTGCTTGTCGCCGACCGCGATATACATCGCCAGCAGGACGACGGCGGGCGCGTTGATCGTCATGCTGGTCGAGACCTCCTCAAGCGGAATTCCCTGAAAAACGGTCTCGAAATCAGCCAGCGTGTCGATGGCGACACCGGCCTTGCCGACCTCACCGGCAGCCATCGCGGCGTCCGAATCGTATCCCATCTGCGTGGGGAGGTCAAAGGCCATCGACAGGCCTGAAGACCCCTGGTCGATCAGGTAGTTGAACCGCTCGTTGGTCTCGCGAGCGGTTCCCATCCCGGCATACTGCCGCATCGTCCACAGCCGACCACGGTGCATCGTCGGGTAGACCCCACGTGTGTAGGGCGCTTGGCCCGGAAACCCGAGATCCTCATTGTACTCGAGATCTTCGATATCCGCGGGCGTATATAACCGGTCGACGGGTTGGCCCCCGGTGTCGGTCTCGAAGTCCTCGGCGCGCTCGCCAAACCGCTCGAGGGTCGGCTCCAGCGTCTCGGTTTCCCACTCGGCGTTTGCCTCGCGGATCGCCTCGAGATCCTCGTCGTCGAACATGCCGAAGACGAGGAGGCCAATCCTGTTAAAAGGGGTGGGGCAGTGGGACAGCAGCGACGGTAGATGTCTTAAAAAACCACGTCGATCGGGTAACTCGAGGCAGAGAGTCGTTAGTGCCGGAGGCTCAACAGCCCGTTGCCGTTGGTGCCGCCCTCGGCGCGTTCGCCGGCTTGGGCGTCTTCGACAGTGACGACTTCGAATGCTTCTTCCTGTTCGGTCTGGGCTTCTTCAGGGGTGACGTAGCCGACCGCAAACGCCGAGTAGACGGTCTGGCTTTCGGTCGATAGTTCGAACTCGTCGACTGGCTCTTCGTCTGGTTCGTCTTCTTCGGCTGGATCTTCTTGTTGGGTTTCTTCCGGTTCGTCGTCTTCCGGCTCCTCTTCGTCGGGCATTTCTTCGTCTTCTGGTTCTTCGTCTTCCTCTGGGTCTGCGTCGGTTGGGACAACCTCGAGTGTGTAGTCACCGGCTGGGATCTCCCCAGTCTCGCTGTCGCCGACGCCAACACCCTCGAACAGCGGTTCGCCGACCTGGGGCGCTTCGGCTGGTTCTTCTTCGTCGGGCATCGCTTCGTCTTCTGGTTCCTCTTCGTCCGGTTCGTCTTCGTCTTCGGCGTCCTCTTGGGTCTCCTCTGGTTCGCCTTCCTCGGGTGCCTCTTGTTCGTCCGGTTCGTCTTCGTCTTCCTCGAGGTCTTCGGGAGCCTCGGCAACGACGATATCGACATCCTCGGCGTCGGGCGAGGCGTGGAACAGTCGAACACGGCTGGTGTCTTCGCCCGGGTCACTGATGTCGTCTTCAAGCAGTTCGACCTCGAAGCCGTTTTCGGGGCCAGCGGCGGCCTCACCGAAAGCGACTGCCGTATTTGTCACGCCGGCTTCGACCTCAACTTCTTCGTCGAAGACGACCGTATCTGGATCGTCAGCCGCAGTCACTTGAACCTGATAGGCCCCGGGTTCGACCTCCTCATAGGGGCTGACCTCCCGAAACGCTAAATCCTCGATGACTGCCTGATCGTCGAAGTAGACATCGACATTTGGTGCGTCCGGCGAGGCGTGGGCAACGCGGAACGCTCCAACGTCGTCTTCCGGCGCTTCTTCGTCTTCTTGGGTCTCTTCGGGTTCTTCGGCTGGTGCTTCGCCCTCTTCGCCGTCGACTGGCTCTTCGTCTTCGGCACAGCCGGCCAGCCCGCCAATGATGGCGACGGTTCCTGCGGCTTTGAGTACGTCTCTGCGTTGTGAGTGAGTCATAGGCGATCACAGTCCGGTTCGCGGCGTATATGTGTAAGAATTTTTGCAGAAAGAGTGACTCTCAACTCGGGGGGTCTGTCCGATATGGCGTAGGGATTCGGCCAACAGGTCAGACAGGTTGTTGGAGCATGTTACCAGCGATAACAGAGAGACAGATTCGGCAGACCATCGGGTGGGTTCGTCACGCTTTTGCTCGTCGCCCGAAAGGTGATAGGTATGTTTGGAGGCGGCGGTATGAACCCACGGAAGATGCAACAGATGATGAAACAGATGGGGATCGATGTCACCGAGATCGACGCCGAGTCAGTGACGATCACCACTACCGACGGCGAGACACTCGTCTTCGATGCACCTGAAATCACTCGTATGGATGCCCAAGGCACCCAGACGTACCAGATCGTCGGTGATCCAGAAACTAAAGCGGCCGGTGCTGTCGAAAGCGAGACCGCGAGCGAGCCAGCCGACGAGATTCCAGAAGACGATGTCGAACTCGTCGCCTCGCAGGCCAGCACCTCGAAAAGTGATGCGCGCGAAGCGCTCGAAGCCGAAGACGGTGATCTCGCCGCGGCGATCAGTCGCCTGAAGTGATTCTGCTCTGTCACGGCGATCGGGAGTATCTGCGTGCGCCCGGCGACGAACTACAGACGGATCTCGGGGTGCTGACCGTCCCGGAAGACGTCTCGAGCGGTGACGTCTTAGAGACACATCTCGGCACCGAATTCGTCGTCCGCGAACTGCGCGGGCCGGATCTGTTTAACCACCTCGAGCGAACCGGCGCACCGATGATGCCGCGAGATATCGGCCTCGTCATCGGACACACTGGGGCGGCCACCGGCGACCGTGTGCTCGATGCTGGTACTGGAACCGGCGTGCTCTCGGCGTATTTGGGGCGGCTGGGTGCCTCGGTGACGACCTACGAGCAGTCGGCCGACTTTGCCGAGGTAGCCCGACAAAACATGACCACTGCTGGCATCGAAGCGCACGTTGAGGTTCGAACCGGCGATATTACCGATGAACTCGACAAACTCACCGCTGGCGAACCCTTCGACCTGCTTACGCTTGATACCGAAGATGCCCCCGAACTCGTCGCATCAGCTCCCGAGCTGTTGGTTTCGGGCGGCTATGTTGCAGTGTACTCACCGTTCGTCGAGAACTCTCAAAAGACGGTTGCGGCCGCCGCAGACGCTGGGCTCACCGAAATCGAAACACTCGAGACAATTCAACGAGAGATGACCTTCGACAACCGAGGCTCTCGACCTTCGACTGCGGGTGTTGGTCACACCGGATATCTCACGTTCGCCCGTCACAGGTAGTTCTCGGCCCGTACGTCCGACCGCAACCGCAGACAATCTGAGACGACAGTTGCCGTCTGTGTGGGACGACACCGCCTCGCAGCTGGTCGATTCTCGAGGCTGGCCGAAAAGCGTGCGGCGAGATGCGTCACCTACCGTTGCATAATATTTTTTATTCAACAGTAGATAATTTGCGGACAAGCGAAATGTACAGCGTCGAAATACTGTTTGGCCCAGTTGGCCCAGAGATACTACTCATCGTTGGGCTGATTGTGCTGTTGTTCGGAGCTGACAGAGCAACGAACGTCGCAAACTCCGTCGGACGATCAGTTGGCTCTGTAAAAAAGGAACGAGAAGAAATCGAACGGGATCTCAAAGACGCACGGGAGGATTTGACGGACATAACACACGAAAGCAAAAACGAAATCGATGAAGCTGTTGAAGAAGTTACAGAAACAGCAAAAGAATAATTCCTGTGACTAATTCGCCGTGTCAAAACAGACACTCGAGGGAGAACTTACCGAATACGAACCACAAAGACAACACAGACCACTCACGAGGCCCGCACTGTTGTTACCCACTACGGTCGCTGGTCGAAGACCAGTAGACGGTGAAACCGTCGTACCGTGCGTGGGGAAGACCATCACCGTATAGTACGGTTGAACCCCAGATAAATGTACAGAATCCAAACTCGAACGGCTATCGTCGGTGGGTTGTGCAGCCTATTGTCGGATTCATCCCTGTTCGCCAGACTGCGTCTGGCGGGCAATCAGAAATCTTTGATTTCTGATAACGTCCCCAGAAGTCGTAGACTTCTGGTGTGCCAGCAAATCGCTGCGCGATTTGCGACCGCGCTAAAGCATGGGGCTTTTTCATCGACTTTCCGTAATAACCTATCCATGCATCACCAGGCGTCGATGAGCGACTTTTCGGGTTTCATCCGTGTTATCAGAGGGACGATTCTGCCCAAGGATGCTGGTGTTATCTAGATCAGAATGTTGGTAGGAGAATACGAATGGCTGACAGCAGCACTTCTCATCATCGCCGCACTTCCCGCGGTGTACATACTCGCTAGGCTCGCACAGTCAGAACTGTGGACAGAGTGGCAAAACAGGCTATTCAACACTCGAATGTGGCGACTGATAAACGAATACGTGTCATCGCTCGTACTGTGGGTAGCTTCCAATCGATTCCTGGCAACACTACTTTTCACATGGATTGTTGTCGTGTTACATATTCCACTGGTTCCGTCTGGTGAACGGATCACTGTCGGTGCGGAGAATCTGCTTGCCGTACTGTTGACCATCGTTGTTGCGTTCGTTTCAGCGACGTATCTCGTCCAGTATCTCCGATACGGGGAACGACGGCGCATCGCCGACACAGACAAGATACTGTCTGCATACGAGCGAACGGACTCTTTCATCGATATGTCGGAACTGGATGTCTGGCCAGATGGCTCCGATCATCCGACAGTCATCCCCGCTGCCGTCGAAGATGTCCGTATTAACGATGTTGATGATCTTGATATAGAAATGCAAGAACAGTATTACGACTTTCATCCTGATGTAATGGCCATGATTGAACCTGAGCTTGATGATCTCCGTGAAACGTTCCGTCAGGAGGGCCACTTCAGTGGCTTGCTGTTCCGTCTCGATCGTATCTCCGAGGGGAGATTCTACGGCGAGAAGACATCCTACTATCGAAGCTTCGTGACGAATTTCTGCCCGGATCTCACACTACAGAGCGGGAAAACGTTACGAGAGCTGACAATGCCGCTCCTGTTCGACCACGAAGGCGATCTCAGACCGCTGGCTGAATCGCCGCTGTCAGATCACCTCGGGATCGCCTGTCTGGTGGTCACAACTGACGGGACGGTTTTTTTGGCACGTCGCAGTGAGTCAGTTGCTGTCGACCAGTTTGCGATATCACTTCCAGTAAGCGGTTCTGCTACCATCATTCCAGCCATCAAAAGAAGAAACGAGCCAACGATGGAGGGATTCTTTTACAATGAGATCGCCGAGGAGATGGATATTGACACCGCTCACGTTCAAGATTTAGTATATCTTGGAACTGTGCGCCGGATCGAGCGGCTTGGAAAACCCGACGCCATCGGGATCGCGGTTATCGACGCAAACACGGAGTGGCGTGACACATCTGGAGAATATACGAAGCTCACTGCCCACGATCTCGACGTAGAATCGTTACCCGTGGATGCGTCAGGATTAATGGCCACTACTGTTACCAACGAAATCCTCGAAACGTTTGCCACGGAGATCAAAAAACACGGACAGCCATCCGTTGGGCTTCTCTCGGCAATGTACCTTCTTGATCAACACAGTAACGACGACGATCTGTAAGTGGAGACCGGGAACACAGGATCGGTGTGCTGTCTCGTTGATGGTATGATCATCAGTATTTGAATCTCGCCGAGACGTGCTCACTCAACTTCGTTCGTTGCGCGCGACTCCTCTGGTTCAAATCCATCCGTTGGCAGTCTGGGTTCTGACTGGTTGCTATGCTCACCGGTCAGAATAACAGAAGTGCCGCCTCCCGGATTTGAACCAGGGACAGCTCGATCTTCAGTCGAGTGCTCTCCCAGTCTGAGCTAAGGCGGCTCAGTCGAATCGAGGGCAATAGCACTAAAAAGGATTTCGAAGACGGCGCGATGATGCGGTAGTCTCTCACAGTAACCCAAGGCCGGCCGACTCACGATCCGAGCTCTCGACAACAGGGTTGACAAGGCGGAATACGATATCGCCAGCTAGCTGCTGGATCACAACTGCTGCAATCGGCGAGTCGGTGTGGCTGGCAGTGAACGTCTCGGGAGCGACAAACGTTGGCTCGCCGTCCAGCGTGCCGAACGTTTCTGTGGTGCCGTCGGCAAGCTCGAGTGTCGCCTGCTCGAAGGCAGACTCGCCGGCGAACTCCGCGGCCTCGATGGTGACGGCTCTCGCATTGAACACCGTCGCTACCGTACCGGGCTGGCAGTCCTGGTCGGGATTCTGAACAGTCACATCAACGGTCTCTTCGCTAATCGACTCGATGATGCGGCCGGGCGAGCCGAACCGCAGTTGATCAAAGGGAGGCGAATCCCACTGTTTGAACGAGCCGTCGACAAACGCTACGCGCACGTCATCGCCGCGGGTAAACTGGGCTGAATCACAGTCGAATGTGAGATCATCGAACACACACGGCCCACTGCGAGTCACTGTCCTCGAGCGATCCCGCGAACGAACGGTGGCCTGCTCGATCGGACCGCAGAACGTATCGACGGTTGTCTCTGTGTCTGTGCTGAGTCGGCCATCGCCGCTGAAGCCAAAGGCAGTGCGGCCGCTGTACTCGCCGTCAAATACGGCGGTCGTCCCGTCGGCGAACTCGAGTTCGACGCGGTGGTAGCTGTCGGCATCGACAGCGACATAATAACAGTCGAGATCAACGGTTGGATCGAACATTGATGGAGGGGTTCGTAGACTGGCTGTTCGGCTGGTCGAGGGAGTACCAGCGAAGAGTACCAAACGGTGTGTCTGCCAGAGACGTAGCCTTTGTTTTTGTTTTATACGAAACTGATAACGAATGCATTCAGTACGATTGTGTGTTAGTAACAGTTCGCACAGCGAACGTCTGGTTTAGCCGCCCTCCCCGAAACAGCGTTGTGACTACCGTTCGGTTCATCCCAGAAATGGGCTCGGGCGGAGTCGAACCTCACTCGCTTACTTCGTTCGCTCCCTGGTACGACCGCCCTCACGTACATCACTGCTCACGAAAGTGTCCGCAACAAGAATGGGCTCGGGCGGAGTCGAACCACCGATCTCAGCCTTGTAAAGGCCGCGTCATAACCACTAGACCACGAGCCCGCAATCGAACAAAATTCACGCGACCGAATAACGTTTTCCTTCCACGCTGACGGTCAGTGCCTCGAGCCAACACACTCGACGCCCGTAATCTCGAAGCGCGCACCACCGCAAGCAGACGCTGTCACAGCGATCTGCCACCCGTGGGCAGCGACGATATCCTGAACAATCGCAAGTCCCAGTCCGTTGCCCTCGGTGTGTGTCGTATGTCCGGGCTCGAAGACGGTCTCGCGGTCGCGTGCTGGGACACCAGGGCCATCGTCGGCAATATAAAAGCCCGTCTCGAGGTTGCCAACGGTCACCGTTGTTTCGGGCCCGCCGTGGACAACTGCATTTCGAAACACGTTCTCGAGAATCTGCCGAAGGCGGCTCCGGTCGGCCTGAATCACACGGTCTGTATCAACTCGAAGTGTCGCCTGCGGTGTTTCGACACGCTTCCAGCAGGTCTCGATGCTTTCGGCGAGTACAACCGGCTCTTTTATATGGACTGTTTTGCCCTGTTTGGCCAACACGAGAATGTCCTTGATCAACTCATCCATTCGGTCGTGTGCGTCGGCGACTGTCTCGAGATACTCGCTTTCGGTTTCGTCTTGAACCATCTCGAGTGCGCCAGTAGCGACGTTCAATGGGTTTCGGAGGTCGTGGCTGACCACTGCTGCAAACTCCTCTAAGCGTTTGTTGCGGCGGCGTATCGACGCCTCAGTCTGTTTTCGCTCGAGGAGTCCGCCCAGACTGTTGACGACCGCCGAGACATCGTTGATTAGCGAATCGTCGGCCAAACGCTGTTCGGTGAGGAAGAACGCAACCACAGCAACCACTCGGTCACCAGCCATCACGGGGACGCCGAGTGCGGCCCGAACACCCACGTCGACAGCCAGTCCAGCCAGGTGAAACACTGCAGGCGGTTCCTCGGAGGCGTCTGGAATCCATTCGGGAGACTGTGTGGTGAACACCCGACCGGGCAGCCCCTCGCCAAAGCCAAATGTGAGTTCGGTACGTTCGGCCTGAAACGGCGCTACCTTCGGGTCGTCGGTGTAACCGAGCGTGTAGGCCAACTCGTCGGCCTGGTCGGCCGGCGTCCACACCTCACCGTAGGCCCACTCGGTGTACGTACAGATCGCCTGTAACATTCGTTCGAGACCGTCTCGGTAGTGTTTTGCTTCCCCGATAATACGGCTGCTCTCGGCCAACAGCGCATATCGACGTTCGATTCGTCTTTGGACGGTCTTCTCACGACAGACTGCAACAATTACTGACTGCCCGTCGAACTCGAGGAGCCTCGCCTCGAAGACGAGTGGAGTCGTCTCTCCATTCGTGTCGGGAACAGCCAGTTTGCGAGAGACAACCGTTCGGTCGGTGAGTCGCTCAAGCAGTGGTTCGAGGCTATCTATGTTGCGAGCAACCGAGAGCCACTGCTCGAGCGACGAGCCAACTGGCTGTCGATCGACGGTCTCGAAACAGTCGGCAAACGACGGTGTGGCGTCAGTGATTGTTCCCTCAGGTGTACAGAGACAGACCGCAGACGGCTCGGCTGTGTTGTCAGTTCCACCAGCCACAGTAAGAGTGGTGAGATCTGAGATGTCAGTCCACCCACGGTAATCCGACGCTGTGGCGTCTCGTTCAGGGAAGGTCATCAGTAACCCACCACGGTTTTGCACCCATTGTCATCCGTTCCTATGTACTTATGGCATACGTAGCCAGTAATATGTCTTTCTAGCATACAAATATTCTTCTATATCCAGATATTCCTGAAAAGCCCACATAGTTATCCAAAACAGTGGTTGTTTGTTGAGCTGCAGACTGCACAACACATATCCTTGCTTCTATCCACTAGGAACGATATGGGTCGCTTTTCGGAGTGGCAGTTGATCGGAGCCATCTGTTGTCTACTCGTTCTCAGCGGCTGTCTGGGTGCGCTTGCCAGCCCAGAGGACGGCGACTACGAGTGGACAACAGTGACCGCCGTCGACAGCGAGACTGACGAACAGATCACGGCTGTTGAGGTTCGAATCGCTGACACGTGGGATAAACGCTATACGGGGCTCAGCGACACCGACTCACTCGAGACGGGCGAAGGAATGTTGTTTATCCATGATTCGGAGGGCGAACCGGGCTATGTGATGCGGGAGATGGCGTTCCCGATCGATATGGTCTTTATCGACGCCACAGGCGAAATCACGACAATCCACCATGCCGAAGTCGACGACGACGAGACGTTCCGTGGAACAGCACAATACGTTCTTGAAGTTCCGTATCAGTACACGACAGACAACGGTATCGAAGTTGGCGACCGAATCGAAATTCCCGACGACTACCAGTAGCCACTCCACCTCGCCGACTGAAGCCAACCCTCATTGGCACTGGCCTGCTACCGGCAGCAATGAGTAGCTTCGAGGCCGACGGAGACGATCCGTTCGCCGACCAGCGCGAACACGTCGAGGCACCAATGCGTCGGCTGTTGGTCGGATACGGCCGACCCTACTGGCTGTCGGTGATCCTCGGGATCGCCGCCAGTCTCGCCGCGCGCGTCCTTGATTTGTTGCCTGTAATTCTGCTTGGCATTGCCATCGACAGCCTCTTTCAGCAGGTCGAACCGTTCGATCTCCCGTTAGTTCCGCAGGCGTGGCTGCCGTCCGATCCAACACAGCAGTTCACACTCGTAATCGTCCTCATTACGGCGTCGTTTGTCGTCGGTGCGGGCTTTCACTGGCTTCGAAACTGGGGGTTCAACGCCTTCGCACAAGACATCCAACACGACGTTCGAACTGACAGCTACGATACGATGCAGCAGCTCAACATGACGTTTTTCGCCGACAAACAGACTGGCGAGTTGATGTCGATTCTCTCGAACGATGTCAACCAACTCGAGCGCTTTCTCAACGATGGGCTCAACTCGGCGTTTCGGATGGTAGTCATGGTGATCGCCATTGCGGCCTACCTGGTTTATCTCAATCCGCAGCTTTCGGTTGTTGCGCTCTCGCCAGTCCCACTTATCGCGGTCTTTACGTACGTGTTTGTCAAGAAAATCCAGCCGAAGTACGCCGCTGTCAGGTCGTCAGTCGGAACGGTCAACTCCCGGCTCGAGAACAACCTTGGCGGTATCCAGGTGATCAAATCCTCGAATACCGAAACGTTCGAATCCGGCCGCGTTGAGGATGTCTCTCGAGACTACTACGAGACAAACTGGGGAGCGATCACCATCCGAATTCGGTTTTTCCCTGGACTGCAACTCATCTCGGGTGCAGGCTTCATTCTAACCTTCCTCGTCGGCGGCTACTGGGTCTTTTCAGGAACCGGCCCAGGGCCGTTTACCGGCACGCTGTCTACCGGTGAATTCGTCGTCTTTATTCTGTTTACCCAGCAGTTGGTCTGGCCTATGGCGCAGTTCGGCCAGATTATCAATATGTACCAGCGCGCCGAGGCCTCTGCAGAACGCATTTTCGGACTCATGGATGAAACCAACTCTCTTGAGGCAGACGGCGAATCCAAGGAACTAGTCGTCTCAGAAGGTCGCATCAAGTACGAAAACGTTAGTTTTAGCTACGAAGACGGCCAGCCAATCCTCGAAGACATCACGTTCACCGTCGAGGGCGGCGAGACACTCGCGTTGGTCGGGCCGACGGGCGCGGGAAAATCGACCGTGCTCAAACTGCTGCTTCGGCTGTACGATGTCAAAGAGGGTGCAGTTTGGATTGACCGCCAAGACATCCGTGAGGTAAGTCGCAAATCACTCCGGCAGTCGATCGGCTACGTTGGCCAAGAGTCGTATCTGTTCTACGGTACCGTCCGAGACAACATCGCCTACGGGAGTTTCGAGGCCACCGACCGTGAAATCCGTGCGGCTGCCAAGGCCGCCGAGGCCCACGCGTTCGTCCAGAATTTGCCGGACGGTTATGAGACGATGGTCGGCGAGCGTGGGGTCAAACTTTCGGGCGGCCAACGCCAGCGACTCTGTATCGCACGGGCGATGCTCGAAGATCCCGACATACTCGTCTTGGACGAGGCCACAAGTGACGTTGACACCGAAACCGAAATGCTGATCCAGCGAAGTCTCGAGGAACTGACAGCAGATCGGACGACGTTTGCCATCGCTCACCGGCTTTCGACAATCAAAGACGCCGAGAAGATCGCTGTTCTCGAGGACGGCCGGATCGTCGAGCAGGGCACTCATGACGAACTGCTTCGAAAAGATGGACTGTACGCCCACCTCTGGGGCGTTCAGGCCGGCGAGATCGATTCGTTGCCACAGGAGTTTATCGAGCGAGCCTCTCGCCGTGGGGCTCGGACGGAGACTGCCGAAGACTAGTTGGTCTTCAGGTGGTTTGTCCCAGTCGAGGAACCCTCACCAACAGCAACTCGAGTGTTCCCCCCAGAACGATACAGACTGACGACCAGAACGTCAAAACTGACACAAAATGAAAAGTGCCGCGACGGGAAGGGATATGAACATACAGTTCATGTCAGATCCGTATTCAATTCTGTACTAAATAGCTACCGACAACGAACAGCAAAACCGGAGTCTGTACGCTCAGAACGAGTGGGTGTCGTCACCCTCGGAGTCGACTCCACGGTCGCTGTAGCCCGTTTCGCCGACTGCTTCGTCGCCGACCATAGTTAACACAGCCTGTCGGACTTCACCGGCGTCGCTAAACTGCTGGTCGGACTCATCAGCGTAGGGCTCGAGCACCTCGCTAAAGGACGCTTCGCCGCTCGGAAGTTCGAGTTCGTGGTCGCCGTAGGCATCGAGGAGCGTCTCGGCTGTCGTTGGATACTCCTGAGACTCGAGGTGTTCCTCGAGATCGCCGAACTCGACGCCGTGTGTGCGGCTGGCCTGGTCTGTCTCTTCGATTGAAATTTCGTCTTCGTCATCTGTGCCTGTGTTAGCCATAGTCCTAAACGAGGTGCGGCAGCCACAAACCGGTTTGGAGCCGTCGAATCCGCAACCAGTCGTAGACAGGGAGTTAAATACGTGACTACCGTTCGAATCAGTATGCAGCTTTCGGACGCAACGTGGCCCCAGATCAGTGCTCTCGAGACCAATCTGGCGGTCATTCCGGTTGGGAGCACCGAACAACACGGCCCGCATGCCCCGCTCGGAACCGATGCGCTGGCCGCCGAAGCCGTCGCCAAAGCAGGCGTTGAGGCATATACCAACCAAACGGGCCTCGAAGTTCCAATCGCGCCGGTGATTCCGGTTGGCATCGCCGAAGAACATCGTGCGTTCGATGGGACGCTGTGGGTCTCACCCGATACGTTCCGAGCGTACGTCCGTGAAACCGCCGAGAGCCTCGCTCACCACGGCTTTGATCGGCTTGTCTTTGTCAATGGCCATGGTGGTAACGTCACCGCACTGCGGGAACTTTCGGGCGAAATCTCACGCCACAGCGAGGCGTATGCGGTCGCTTTTACGTGGTTCGACAGTGTTGACAGCGAGATTCCAATGGGTCACGGTGGGCCACGCGAGACCGCCGTCATCCGACATATCCGACCTGAACTTATAGATGAATCCGAAGCAGAGACCGCCGGCCAACACGCCAGCGACCACTGGGGCGAGTGGGTCGCCGGCGTCAATCTGGCCTACGATTCCGCAGCGTTCTCACAAAACGGTGTTGTCGGCGACCCTCGCGAGGGATCTGCCAAAGATGGCGAACAGTTGGTTGCGGCGGCGGCTGATGGACTCTGTATGCTCTTAGAAGCTGTCGCAGAACGCGACCACGAGGCGTAGTCAGTCTGCTTTTTCGGCCTCGGCCGCTTCGCCGCCCTCCGCCTCAGCGGCTTCAGACGCAGCTTCGTGGGCATCCTGGAGTTCGCCACGCAAAGCTGGAATCGTCGAGGTAAGCTCGCCGACCTCCTGGCCTGCACTGTCTACGGTCTCGATTAGTTCTTCTACGGCCTCGATTTCTTCTTGAAGCTCCGCAGGATTCTCGAACGCATCGGCGCGTGAACCCAGGGTGAACCACTTTTTCGCCTGTCGGAGATGTTCAGCAGCCTCTCCGACATCCAGAGCCGACTTCAAGCCGTTGAGCACGCCAAGTACGTTGTCCGCGCTCGTCTCCCAGATTGACTTGGCAGCGGGTAGTTCCGCACGGGCTTCGGCTAGATGGCTTTCGACGTCTTCGCGCATTTCGTCGGCGGCCTCGCCAAACAACTCGTCGTCATCGAGGGTGGATTGGCTCATATATACTGATTGCCCCCTGCTGGTATAAAAACGAGCCCGAAAGTGAAAGTGAAAATGGTGTTGTTAGCGTGTCGAACGCCCTGTTAGTCGTCGACTGCGAGCAGTTTCATCAGCGGGTAGCCGTCTTCCATCTCCATGCGAGTGCGGGCGGTGACGCCATCGTAGGAAATGCGCATTTCGACGGTCATCAGACTCCCAGTCAGTTCTGTATAGCCGTTTTCGTGGCCAATGGCGTCGGCGACCGATTCATCGTCAATCTCGACTGTAACTGATTCACAGAACGGTTGATTCTCGATCGATTCAGCCATCGCCGCCTCGAGACTCCGGGTACTCGCTGGGCTGACAGGCGTGCCGGCAAACTGGTGATACAGCGAGCCGAATTTGATCCCTGCCTCGAAGGCGGCCTGTTGGGCGTCAGTAACCATATCAAGCGGTTCGAACCGCCAACCTAAGGCGGTTTGCTTTCGGTAACCAGCCCACCGCAGAGCGGGTTGACTGTCTACAATGTTTTGGTAGAACAGAACCGCGCGATACTTAGGCATCCTACACGCTTTGCCGAATGAATGGCGAGATCTGTCCTTCTGACCGGGGCTGGCGGACGTGTCGGGCAAGCCATCCTTCGGGATCTGGGCGAGGCCCACGACTGGCGACTGCTGGATCGTGAACCACTGCCTCGAGGGAAACTGCCGGACGGTATGGACAACAGTGACGTCTACGTTGCTGATATAACTGACAAACAGGCAGTCACGGAGGCTGCCCGTGGCTGTGAGGTTATCATCCATCTGGCCGGCGACCCCCGGACGAACGCGCCGTGGAACAGTGTCCTGCGGAACAATATCGACGGCACCCAGACTGTTCTCGAGGTGGCCGTCGAAGAGGGCGTCGAAAAGGTCGCGTTTGCCTCCTCGAACCATACAGTCGGCTTTTATGAACACGAACGTAAACCTGATATCTACCGGGATCACGACGACTACCGACTCAACGGAACCGAACTCCCGCGACCGACTAATCTATACGGCGTCTCGAAAGTTGCCGGCGAAACGCTCGCTCGTTACTACCACGACGAACATGATCTATCAGTTGTCTGTGTGCGAATCGGCAATCTGACTGAATCACATCCGCCACGAAACTACGAGCGTGGCCAGGCAATGTGGCTTTCGTACACTGACTGTGCGCATCTGTTTGATTGCTGTGTTACCGCTGAGTACGGCTATGAGATCGTCTACGGCATCTCTGATAACGACCGGAAATACTACGACCTCGAGCCAACCCGCGAGATTTTGGGCTACAATCCACAAGACAACTCTGCAGAGTTCCACCTCGACGGCACCCCGAAGGGCGACCTCGAAACAGAGTAACTCAGCCACAGCAGCGTCTGTAGTCTACAAACACATTTATCGATTCCAGACAATTCTGAATCCGTATGGATCAAGACTTTGATCATATCGGGGAACACGAGTTAGACGCGAAAACAAAACAAGAGTTGCGAAAAGTGACACAAAATTTTTTTGATAGACCACTGAGCAAAGCCCAAGCGTTCGACTGGGAAGAGTTCAAGCGGAACGAGGCGTTCAAAGCGATAATGATGCCGTCTCCCCTTTTTTGGACACTCGGGAGCTTTGAACGGAGTTTTACACAGAAACTGGGCCAACAGATGTACGAAGAGTTTGGGAAAGCAGTTGCAAATGCTAACGAGGAGGTAGGTACTGCAGAAACACAGTACACACTCGAGGATCTCGAACTCACCGCAGGACAGGAAGGCAAGATCGAATCAATTATTGCTGCGTTGTCTGGGGGTGACCGGGACCCAGACTGGGAACGTGAAAAACAAGACGTCAAAACGGCATCGGAAGGACAGCTAAAGAGTGCTGGTTCGATTACATGGGATCTGTGGGTCGATGAGTTCCACAACGGACGGGCCTTGGCTGCAGAAATCAAGACGCCAAAGCCCAACCGCGATCAAACAATGGAATCGAAACGACAAATGCTGAAAACAATAGCAGCACACGAACACCGTAGCGAGCCTGCACCAATCGTGAGATACGTCTTTCCGTTTAATCCATACGGGTCAGTCGAAGCCTACAACTGGTGGCCTCCGCAATCATTTTTCAACGTGAAAGAAGTCGACGGGATGATGATCGCAGACGGGTTCTGGAATGCAATTGGCGGCGAACGAACAATGGAAGGGTTATTTAATTTCTTGTTAGAAGAATCCGAAGGCAATATTGAAACGCTAACAGAGTTGGCGGGTGACTCGACGCTGTAGCGGCTGGATGTTTAACCGACGCGATTGAGCCCACAGGAGCAAGCAAGAAGGTTATTACCAGCGGAGCCAGTACTCGGAGATGATTCAATGAAGGCGATTGACCTGTTTTGTGGTGCAGGTGGGTTCAGTAATGGCTTCGAACAGGCAGGAGTTGATGTCTGCTACGGAGTGGATATAAACGAAGCCGCCCTCGAGACGTTTGAACAGAACCACGACGCCGAAGCAGTCTGCTGGGATATCAGTACGGGGGTTCCTGAGTCTCTAGCTACGATTGACGTTGACATTGTTTTTGGAAGTCCACCCTGCAAAGGGTTTAGCGATGCTCGCGGGAGTCGGCAGTTGGATGATGAACGCAACAAGCTCGTCTTTTCGTTTATTCAGTGGGTAGCCGAACTCCAACCGGAGTATGTGATGATGGAAAACGTTGCGGGCATGACCACAATAAGTGATGAGTTTTTGGATGCAATAGATACAGAGTACGAAAAAATCGGGTACAAAGTCGACTGGACCAAGCTGAATGCAGCCAATCTGGGTGTTCCACAAACAAGAGAACGTGTTATTTATTTTGGGCTGAAAAAAGACTCGACAGTATCGCCGTCTCTCCCAGAGGGAATGTACCGAGACAGTCCTGAGGGTCAGACCTCACTGTCAGGTGAGAAACTCAAAACGTGGCGTACAGTCTCAGATGCCTTTGCGGATCTGCCTGAACCGACAGAAGATGGTGTCGTAGAACTTCCGTCTCTTTCAGCATTCCCAGAAAACGAGTTCTTACGGGATGTGAGGGACGGGGCGAAAAAAACGTGGAACCATACGGCAAAAACACCTGCTGACGATAAAGATACTCGAGATATTGTTGAAAACTTATCGCCAGGAGAGATGTATCGCTCGAGTAGATTCGGAGACCGCTATCGGCAGGTATGGGACTTGCTCTCGCATAGATTCACCGAGGTCGAACAAGACAGCCTTCATTTTATCGCACGTCACCGAACGCGGTCGGAGTTCAAAATGGGCGACAAAAGCGTTGGAGCCGTCCCTGATTTCAAAATCGCAGAACGTCTTGATCACGACGAACAGAGCGTCTACACCGCATTAGAGACGCTACATTCCGACGGCTGGGTTCGGACAACTGAAGAAGACGAAACAATCGGCTATGATCTCAATACGAAATCAGGGATTCGTCCCCGGTATATGCGGCTTGACCCAGACGGCCAATCAAATACGATACTAACAACGGATTTTGCTCCGAGAGACAAACTCCATCCAACGGAAAACCGGGGGCTTTCGCTTCGGGAAGGAGCCCGGATTCAAAGTTTCCCAGATAGCTTCAAATTTGTCGGCACGTTCGATCAGATCGCAAATCAGATTGGAAATGCGGTCCCGCCGTTGATGGGCAAACATCTAGCCCAACACCTTATTGAAGTAGACAAATCAAACAGAAAGAGCGCCAAAAACAGACCATAGTCCGGTAACGCAACGGCCTCGGCACTCATAGGGCTCATCACAGAAAGGAGCCACCCCCTCTCAGAGCGGTGTGTTCGTCATCGGCCAGCCGACTCTATGGCCGACACTCAAAAGACGGTTTCTATCGCCTCAACACGCCTTTTTAGTTACCGGCTCTCCGAGAGCCAGTATGCCAACGGTCGAAGATACGTTCATCGAAAACCGCCATCGCGTCCAGCCGAACCACACCAACAACTACGAGACCGCCCACGGTGGAATCGTCATGAAGTGGATGGACGAAGTAGGCGCAATGGCAGCGATGCGGTTTGCCGGCGAAACCTGTGTCACCGCCAGTATCGACCAGATGGATTTCCGTCGGCCGATTCCACAGGGCGATACCGCCTTTATTCAGGCATACGTCTTCGATCACGGCGAGACAAGCATCAAAGTTCGACTCCGGGCCTTTCGGGAAGAACCGCGCTCGGGTGAGCGAACGCTCACCACCGAGAGCGTCTTCGTCTTTGTCGCACTTGGAGAAGATGGCAAGCCTACCCAAGTCCCAACGCTCACTGTGGAGTCTGATCGAGGCTCCGAACTACGAGAGGCCGCCCTCGAGTGGGCAGCCGACCAGCAACACGGCGGTAGCGCCGACACCAACAACAGCAACCGCTAAAGCCGTCGACGTCCAACAGTCGCCCAGACCGTTACGTTATGACTCGCCGCCTCGTGTGTGTTCTGGTTGTCCTGTTGTGTACCGCTGGCGTCGGCGTCGGCGTTGGAATGACAGCGGCCCACCCATCCGAACCGGCGACACCGGAACCGACAGACCAACAGTCGACGACAGTCCAACCAATCCTGTCGTCAACAGAGGAAGTCGGCTGTGTCGACGGTATCTGTCACGATGATGACCTCGAGTTCGACGAGCCAACAAACCTCTCGGAAGCCGAACTCGATGCGCTGGCCGCCCGAACAATGGCACGCGTCGAATACCTCCGCGATGAGCCGTTTACTGAGGAGGTGCCAGTCGAAATCCAGAGCCGCGAGGAGTTCCGCCAAAGTGATGTTGCTGCACCCTCACGCAGTGACGAGGACTTCGAGCGCTGGAACGACCAGGTCTGGAGAGGACTGTTCGTCGTTGGCGACGAACAGTCATCAGGCGAGGCGATCGACGGCACTGTCGGCGAGGCGGTCAACGGCTTTTATCTGCCGGGCGAGGGCCAGATTGTCCTCGTTACTCCATCGCCGGACATCCCAACCGTTGACGAACAGACGCTCTTACACGAGTTCGCCCACGCACTCCAAGACCAACGGCACAACCTGACGAGTCCGCAGTTCCGCGGCGAGACCCAAGACAGAGATCTCGCCGTTGATGGTGTCCTCGAGGGCGAAGCTGTCTATCTGGAATACCGCTACGAAGAACGCTGTGCATCCGGTGAGTGGTCGTGTTTCGACGACCCCGGTGGTTCGGGTGGCTCGAGCGGCGAACTCAACCGCGGTATTCTGTATACGCTGCTCCAGCCGTATTCGGATGGGCCGGCATACGTCCATGAGATTCTCGAAACCGAAGGCTGGGAGGGGATCGACGAGCGGATGGAAACACCGCCCGAGACGACACGCGAAATCATCCACCGCCAGCCGACCGAAGCTCGGGAGGTTGAATCGCCGCCCGACCCAACCGAGGGCTGGGAGCCGTATCCCGACCAGGGACACAACGGAACCGAAACAGTTGGCGAAGCCTCGATATTCGTGATGCTGTGGTATCAGGCCACCGAGTATGGAGCCGACACCATCGATCCAGAGACCCTTCATGAGACGACTCACGAATACGAGCAGTTCAACTACGTCTCAGAACCCTCGGATGGCTGGGCGGGCGACCAACTCGTTCCGTACCAGCGTGGCGATGATGACGGCTATGTCTGGACACTCGAGTGGGAGACAAGAGATGATGTCGCCGAGTTCAGACGAGCCTACGATGCAATCTTGGACGCCCACGACTCAACAGAAACTGATGAGGGGGTGTACGTACTCTCGAGTGGCCCGTTCAGTGGGGCCTACGCTGTCGAGACCGACGACACCCGGGTTCGGATCGTCCATGCGCCGACCGAAGCAGGGCTGTTCGAACTCGACCCATCCCTCGAGCCTACTGCGTTCGAGCAGTCGCCGCTGGATGACACAGCTCCTGGCTTCAGTGTGGCTGCGGCGATCGCCGCACTGCTCGTGCTGGCAATCGCAGCCCGCCGGCAATATCAGTAATACGACCGGTAGGCTGTCGGTCGTTGCCGTCCAGTGTATCAGCGACCGAACACCCTCTTTTTGAGACTGCTACCCTAACCGGAGGGTATGACCGAGCCTGATTTCGATATCGTCTCGCCCGAGGCCATCCGCTCAGGGCGGGCGACCGACGCCTACTTTGAGCGAACAGAGGCCACGCTTCGAGCCACCGACCGAAACCCCCACGTCGTCGCCGAAGTGACTGCCGACCAGTTTCCCGACGGCGAATTCGAGTTGCTTGCAGGAATCAAAGACGCTGCTGGTCTGCTTGCAGGCCACCGGATCGACGTTGATGCCATCCCACCGGGCCGGCTGTTTGACGGCGGGCCAGTCGTCCGCATCGAAGGCCCGTATCTGGAGTTTGCTCGACTCGAGACTGCACTGTTGGGTCTGTTGTCGCATGCTTCGGGAATTGCGACCGCTGGCCTCGAGACACGCGTGGCCGCACCCGACTCGTCGGTGTTTTCGTTTGGAGCCCGCCACGTCCATCCCTCGATGACCGCGGTTGTCGAACGCAGTGGGCTGCTGGCCGGACTGGACGGCTTTTCGCACGTTGCCGCAGGCGAGGTGATCGACCGCGAACCCAGCGGGACGATGCCACATGCGTTGCTGTTGTGTTTTGGCGCTGGTAACCAGGAGGCCGCCTGGCGGGCGTTCGACGAGACCGTCGAGCAGTCGGTGCCACGGATCGCACTGTGTGATACGTTCAGCGACGAAAAAGACGAGGTGCTCCGAGCGGTCGAGACGCTTGGCGAGCGTCTTGCTGGCGTCCGGATCGATACCACCGGCTCACGACGTGGGGATTTCCGACACATCGTTCGGGAGATTCGCTGGGAACTCGATGCTCGCGGCCGTGAAGACGTCGAGATCTTCCTCAGCGGTGGCCTCGAGCCGAGTGATCTTCGCATGCTTCAAGATGTAGCCGACGGCTTTGGGGTAGGCAGCTATATTTCGAACGCTGACCCGGTTGATTTCGCCCTTGATATCGTTGCAGTCGACGGCGAGCCAATTGCCAAGCGTGGCAAACTCTCAGGAGTCAAATCGGTGTACAGAACTGTCGACGGCGGCCACCACGTTGGGCTTCGTAACGCCGACCCACCGGCTGACGGCGAACCGCTGTTGGAGCCACTGCTCCGTGATGGGAAGATCAGAACGAAGTTTGACTACTCGCTGGACAGTGCAATCGACCGTGCGAAAGAAGATGCAGCGCTGGTCGGATTTTAGAGTTCTTCGACGCTGCCGCCGTCGGCTCGCTCGCGGTAGACCTGGCCTTCGAACAGTGTGATCATCGTATCGTCGTCCTGCCAGGCAATCGGCGAGACACCGGCTTTCCGGCAGACCAACGAGAGATATTTTTCTTTGCTCCAGTTTTGTTCGACCGGTAGTGTGGGATACAGCCAGGCGTGTTTGTTGCCGGTGTCGATGGCGACGCCGTGGGTTCCGAGTTCGAGATCCTCGAGGGGATTGCTTGTAAGAAGAGTGTTGCTTACGATACAGACCGAAATCGCCAGATCGTCCAGTTCTTTCGAGCCAATTTCCGAGCCAGCCGAATCAGCCGAGGACGCCTGAATCGCCGCATCGACAATGGCATGGCCGAGCTGATCCGAGCCGTGATACGCTCCTGCACAGCCACGGAGTCGTCCACGCCCCCGCGTCGATTGGATACGGACGAACGCACCAGTTCTCGCATAGAAGGCATCTCGCATACTGCCGGGATGTTCCCGTTGTCCGTGCAGGACATACGATTCTACGGCCTCTCGGGCGAGTTCGACTGCTCGTGCACCGTCATCATAACTCAGCTGGACGGTCTGTGCCTCGGACATAACACAATAAATGAACGGCACTGACTTGAATTCTTCCCATTTGTTTGGAACAGAGTCAACTACTCAAAACGGAGTGACCGAACGTCTTATTTGAGCCGTCTGCCTACGATTCAGCGGTAGAGAGAGCCCGATTCCCGTGGCCGAGAACCGAGTTCTTGGCTATGAGGAAAGTCCCCCCACCGTTCGGACAGGTGACTGGGCGCAAGCCCGGAGTCGGAGACGGCTGGCACTGAAACAGAAACGAGACCACCTGCCCTGACCGATGATGTGCGTTCGACCGCTTCGGTGGTCGACGGCGTTTGCAGCCTTGCGGTGAACGTGCGAACCAACCCGTAAGGGAAGGGAGATAACCCACAGAGGGAATACGATGGCGACGCCATCGCCGACGGGCAGGAATGGATGGAACGGTGAATCCTCACCGGTGCAAGTCCGCGTCAGACGGCTGGTCGACGACACAGTCGACGGCCAGCCGTCGAGGTAGTCCGAACACGACACGGACGCTTAGCCGAATGTCGGGTCGAAACAGAAGGGGGCTTACTCCTCTCTGCCAGTTTTGTGTGTGAGCGACGGCACTCTCAAACGGACGTGCTTTTAGGCGCGGGCCATCTACAGACGGAATATGATTTTCGAGAGCCTTCCGACGGCCCCCCGGTCGGAGGAACTCATCGACAAAGCCTTCTCACGGGCCGCCCGCGCTGGCCGGGCCAAACCCAACTTAGAGGCCCAACAGTCGATGCTAACGATTGCGGTCAACATCACCTCCGACAACTTAGAGAACGTCGTCACTGCCTGGCCGGATTTTGACTACGTAGATCCATTTTATTATGAGTTGGCAGACTGTATTGTTGATGTCGATGCACTTCGCCAATCACTCTCAGAAGTAATGTGGGCAAGCCGGCAGATCGAAGAACTCGGACGGGAGTACCAGCCCAAACTGCGCAAAACAGACCCGGAACTCGCCCGGAAACACCGCAAGCAGGCGTTCGCCCGGATCGCAGACATCATGGACGAGATCAAAGACGACCTGCGGGCGGTGGGTGATGCTCGAGACGCGCTCAAGAACCTCCCAGATATCCGGCCCGATGAGCCGGCAATCGTCATCGCAGGCTATCCGAACGTCGGTAAATCCTCGTTTGTCAACCACGTCACCCGCGCCTCGAATGAAATCGCCGAATACCCCTTTACGACGAAGGGCGTCCAGATCGGCCACGTCGAACGCGACCATATCCGGTATCAGCTGATCGATACACCGGGACTGCTTGATCGACCTGAAGACGAGCGCAACGATATCGAACGCCAAGCCGTGGGTGCAATCGAGCATTTGGCAGACACGATCCTGTTTTTCGTCGACGCCTCGGGTGACTGCGGCTATCCTCTTGCTGTTCAGTTGGAACTCCGGGATTCGGTTGCCGCCCGTTTCGAGGATCGGGATATTCCGGTGTTGACGATCTGTAACAAAATTGACCGCTCGAGAGATGTCGAAGCAGACGCCTATATGAGCATCATCAACAACGAGGGCATCGAGGACGTCCTCGAGTTGGCAATCGACGCAGCCGACTTCGAGCCGGATCTTCCCTCACGCGGCGAATAACCCTACTGGCCGTCGCTGAACACGCCGTCTCGAATGCGTTTGGCACGCTTGCGGCGTGGTTCGTCTATCGAGAGCCCAGAATCAAGTGCCGACACGATAGATGACGACGACTGACCGAGTCTACCCAACTTTTTGAACCTCCAGATATCGAACTTCGATTGATACGTCATAGCCAAGTTCCCGGAGTATTGCCTCGTGGATTGGTTCGGCAAGCAGTGGTGATGGTTCCTCGGGTGGCAGCGAGAGCGTGACGACTACCGAGTTGACCTCGCTGAACACGATATCATCTGTCCGGCTTACTGTCACCTCATCGAGCCGTAGCTGCTCGTGTTCGGTCTCGGCGATTACATCGGCAACCGCGGTCTCGACGGTCTGTTCTTCGAGCGAACCGACATGAGCATCGTAGGTAATCCCGGCCAGAAACGACGACAACAACAGAATTACGACGACCAGCACCACCGTTCGTTTGAGCACTGCACTCCGCACGTTGGAGACACGAACCCACGCTTCGGGCCGGTAGCCGGCGTACCACAGCACGGTCAGTGCGGCGAGGTTGATCGACAACACGTTGACCAGCACGAAAACGCCCGAACCAATCGTCAGCGACGGAATGCCGTAGGCGATGCCGATACCCATCGCGGCTGCCGGCGGGATCAACGCTACGGCGATCATCACGCCGACAAGCGCGACCGAGACGCCGGTCATGAGGCTGATAATGCCGGCCACACCCGAGCCAAGCGCAATGGCAAGTACGAGAATATTCGGGGCCAATCGTTCGCGGATTTCACCGATCGCAAGCGGTTCAAGTCCCGGCGGGACGAGATTGCCAAACCGGAGGATAGCTGCGAACAGGGCCGCACTACCGATTGCGACGACGATGCCACTGACCTGGAGCCTAATTCCCCGAACGAACAGTTCGTGGTCGTCGACAACCGTGCCGACGCTGGCAGCCATAGCAGGGCCGATTAGTGGGGCGATCACCATTGAGCCGACGACGGTCGCCGCCGAATCCAGCAAGAGACCGGCGGTGGCGACAACTGAGCTAATAAGCGTCATCACCAGATAGATTCGCGGCCCCGAGACCATGTTCTCGGCCGTTGTTTGTAGCTCCTCGCGGGCGATTTTGTTCTCGCTTTCCTTGGTTTGTTTGTACTCCTCGGTGAGTTCGTCGAACTGCTTGGAGATGACCGTCTCCGCTTGGACAATAACGGTGTATGCGTTCTCGTCGATCCCAGCCTCTCGCAATTCAGCCAGCACGGACTCGACGGCATTGGTCGGTAGCGGAAACGTGATGACCGCACTGAACTCGCGGCTGCTCGTTTCGTCGGCCACTACGTAATCGACGCCCGCAGAATCGAGTCGCATGATTACGCCCTCGAGTTTTCCGGTTGGAATCCGAACCTGAACGAGTCGCACGAGAGAGTGTGCCGCCTCAGTACCTAAAGAACTCAGTACAGCCCCGATTCGACGACTCTCAGCCGATCCGATAGCTCGAGGCCAACCCGCCACAGAAGGTTTATTGGATATCGAGTGGCTGGTTACGGTATGCCCACGACACTGCTGGCACGCTTTGTCAATCGGTTCTTTAGCGACGAGCAAGCGTTTGTGGAATCATCTGACGAATCGACGTTCGTCCCCTCGCGTCTCGACTATTCGGTTCAGACATCCCACGGTGGCGGCCAGGATGAAGCCGCCCGCGAGATTAGAGACATCCAAGAGCAAGCCGCAAGCCACGACCTGCCGAACCACTAACCGTCGTTGTGTTCGATTGGTCGTGATTCGTTGAGCCGCTCGAGTACCGGAATCTCGCCTCTGGTCTCAGCATCGAGGTCGTCCCAGTAGATCCCCTCAGGACGAGGTGCTGTCGAGTCGGGTTCGATAGTGTCGGTCGGCGTCACAATCAGATCTACCGGTACATCGTGTCGGCCGGTCTCGATTTCGCCTGCCTCGAGAAGCTGGCAGTCGTGGACGGTCGTGGCGACTGTTGTCTCACTGTTGATGGGCCCGAAGCCCCGAAGCAACGCGAACTCGAGGTCGCTGTAGCCTTCGCCTTTGCCGATACGGCTCCCGGCGCGATCGACGGCCACACTGCCGGCGACAATGAGGTCAATCTCTGGCATTGCTTCAGGATCGACTGGAACGCCGTGTTTCGAACAGCCCGAGACGGTAGTGGCGGCATCGATATCGTCGATTTCGGCCGGATCAAGCCGTAAAAATGGTTTTTCGTCTCTGAGCCGTGGAACAGCCATATAAATGGTTTTGCCGTCCCGGAGGGCTTGCCTGCGAACTGGGAGTTGTGGGCCGTCGGGATTGCATTTGAGTGTCGAGGCCTGACTCCAGGCGTCGGTGGTGGCCAACCTGTCGGCCGCCTCGCGGTGGTTTTCGAAGTTGGGAATCCGGCCGTGTGGTGGAAACGGAAAACGGGCGAGTCCTTCGGATTCGAGATAGTCCCAGATCTGCTCGCGGAGGTCGTCTTTGGTCATATGAGTTGGCTGTCGACTGTCCTCAAAAAGGCGTGCTCTTTCCGGAGATGTTGAAACAGCAAAACACCTATTTTAGTTGATTGGTATGCTCGTGCAACCTGCAGAGAGTGTATGCAGCACGGGTGGTTCGTTGCTTCCGACCGATCATGGCTGAATCAGCTGGTCGCCGAAAACTGCCTACTGTCCAGTAGAACGACGTTCCGTGAGAAATAAGTAGAGTTCACCAAACACTACGAGACCGACGATAGCACCGAGTATAGCCCAAAGACCACCGATACCCGCTACGGACATAACTAATCCTGTAGAGGCACCAGCAACGAGGAATAAGAGGCGCGATGGAACCAAACTGTCCGACGAGGAATTATCAACCATTGATGTATCGTGTTGTCGTCTGACAAATAATATATCTTCTTGTCAGTGGACACTATGATACCTGTATTGACCGCCCAATACTCTTCTAGATCGAGCTTCAGTTCGTGCTGCATTCGCGCCTTGTATTCAGCACGCAGCCTATGCCAATATCACTAATTCGATTGTTTCTCTGAGTTCGATACGAACCAAAGGCGTCCGTCGACCACCCGCTGCGCTGACTTGCTATAGAGAACTATATAATTTCTGACCGGAATCGCCAAGAGGCTTGCCGGCCACCTGCTATCTATGTCGAGCAAAATCGCGTTCGTCTGCGTCCAGAACGCCGGCCGGTCTCAGATGGCAACCTCCTTCGCCGAACAGGCACGTGCCGACCACGACGCCGAAGAGGAGATCGACATCGTTACCGGCGGCACCGACCCCGCCGACCACGTCCACTCGGAGGTTGTCGAGGTGATGAACGAGAAGGGAATCGATCTTTCCGGTCGCACACCGAAAGCCGTCACGCCTGACGAGTTGCGGACGATGGATCTCGTGATTACGATGGGCTGTTCGGCCGAGGGCGTCTGTCCGGCCGCCTGGAACGGCGAGAGCCGCGATTGGGATCTCGAGGATCCCGACGGACAAGGAGTTGATTCGGTGCGAGAGATTCGAGACGACATCGAACAACGCGTCGAGGCGCTGTTCGAAGAACTACTTGCTGCTCAGTAGATGACCCAGACCGCAACCGACTGCCGAGCCTGCATTGCAGAGGCGACTGCCAGTGCAAAACTGCTGTATACAATTCTGTGTCACGAGGGGGCGAAAACCCAATCGACGCTCGTCGAAGAAACGGGGCTCAACCGCGAGACGATCCAGCGGGCGGCCTTGTCATTAGTTGCCTGTGGGGTCGTCGTTGAATCAATCGATCCAACTGACGCCCGCCGGAAACGGTACCGTCCAGTCGAAGACTGTTGTTAGGTGGTTGTTTCAGGAGTCAGTATCAGCAACGGCCACACACAAGTCGTTTACCTGCTGGCGGTGCTACCGAACGTATGTTCGACAATCGCCCAGATCGCGACAGCGAAATCGTTCTTGTCGGCCGCTCGAACGTGGGCAAATCTACGATTATGCGGGAGCTCACGGGCCACAGCGTCCCGACTGGTAAAAAACCGGGCGTCACACGCAAGCCCAACCATTTCGATTGGTCACCTGAGAGTTTCATGTTTACTGACCTGCCTGGATTCGGCTTTATGTCCGGCGTTGAAGGACAAAAGCAGGATGCAATCCAGACAGACATCGTCCACTATCTCGAGGACAACGCGGAATCAATTCTGGCGGGCATTCTTGTTGTTGATGCCAAAAGCGTCATCGATATTATCGACCGCCACAGCGAACGTGGAGATATTCCACACGACGTCGAGATGTTTCATTTTCTCGAGGAACTCGGGGTTCCGGTCGTTGTGGCAGTCAACAAAATGGATAAAGTCGATGACAGAGACGAACGACTCGATGCGTTGTGTGACCGACTTGGCCTGTTTCCACCCTGGCAACAGTGGCAAGACGACACCATTGCGCCAATCACCGCAAAAAAGGGCCAGATCAGCTCGCTGCGAGACGTGTTGTCTCATCACCTTCACACAGCCAAGCGCGATGAGCTGTTGAAATTCGTTCGTTCCTGAGATCCTCGAACAGCAGAACCAAGCACACCGATTGCTATCTAGCCAGATGTCTCACAGGCTTATCGTAGGCGATCAAAATATGGCCGGGGCGGGCTCCGAACCCGCGATCTCCGCATAACCCAGGTACGAGGCTCGGCAGGCCTCTGTGGGGCGGACGCTTCCAAGGC
>LKMJ01000256.1_pt1 | contig 36820 bp, 32 predicted proteins | sample 643391 | NCBI WGS metagenome assembly LKMJ01 (sample SAMN04112250, study PRJNA286221) | soda lake metagenome | biome: soda lake; feature: Kulunda Steppe; material: water; isolation source: sample PL-Br10 brine of Picturesque Lake | place: Russia: Kulunda steppe | collected 2010-07 | reverse complement strand
TCTCAGCGTTATTAGGTCGGCAAAACTTGGTTGGCTGGGGAGGTCGCGCCGTTTGTACTGATGGGTCGACACGGATTTGAACCGTGGACCTCCCGGTTATCAGCCGAGCGCTCAACCTGACTGAGCTATCGACCCAACTGGCGCATCTTTTCGTAGCCGTGGGTTCTGTTTAAGCGTTTCCTTTCGCCACCGTTGCGTCAGTCGGTTTCACGACACACCACACCACGCAGCCGGCACGCTCACGGGCCGCTCGAGGACTGAGATATCCCGTAAAAATACCCCACCGAAGGACTACGACTGTGAGTGTTCGCGGTCGGTGTTGTCTTCGCTGACCTGCTCGAAATCGACATCAACGATGTCTTCGACCTCACTGTCGTGTCCGTCCTCGGTTGTCTCGTGTGGCTGTTGGGGGCCGAAATCGAACGGATTGGCCTCACCGTTTCCGGCCGCCTGCTCAGGATCCGGAAAGCCGAACGTCCAGACCTTTCCTGAGCCGAGACCGCCAGTCTGTTTGTCGATATACGGAATGACGACCCATCGCTTGAGTGCGACCCGAATCGGATACCGCGTCGGCGGCAACACCAACAGAAGCCCGATCAGATCCGTAACGAGACCAGGAGTCAACAGGAAGGCCCCCGAAGCGATCAACAGCCCACCGTCAAGCAGTTCATCAGTCGGCGGGGTTCCCGAGGCGAGTTTTCGTTGGAACCGCTCGAGGGTGTTGCGGCCCTCCGCACGGACGAGGATCATCCCAATGAGCCCAGTGAGTACCACGAGAGCGATTGTCTCGAGCCACGTCAACAGCCCCCAGCCAACGATTGCGACCAGCACAAACGAGTCGACGAGGGGGATAAACAGCAACAACGCGAGCAGATAGCGCGTTCGCATACCCCGTGATTGATTGCGCCCGTCTATAACCTCTTTTGTCGACTGCGAGGTTCGTCTACGGGTCGGCCGTGCCGAAGCCCTTAGGCGGCAGCCTCGCCCAACACAGATATGAACGATTCAACGCGCGTCGAGTGGCGTCAATGGGGCCCCGAGGCCTTCGAGGAGGCCGAACGGAGCGCCCAACCGATCTTGCTGTCGCTCACAGCGACATGGTGTGGGGCCTGCCACGAAATGGACGCTCGGACGTACGCCGAACCCCGTATCGCCGCACACATCAACGACAGTTTTGTCCCAATCAGAGTCGACGTTGACCGCCACCCGCGGGTGCGCGAACGCTACAATATGGGTGGGTTTCCGACCACGGCGTTTCTCACACCGGAGGGCGAACTACTGTCAGGTGCGACGTATCTCGGCCCGGACGGACTGCGCCAAGTCCTCGAGAGCATTCGAGAACTGTGGGCCAACAAAGGAACCGACGCCGGCCGCATCCCACGAGCGCTCGCAGACGACCCAACGCCAAGCGGCGAACTCACAACGCAAATCGAACAACATCTCGCCGGCCAACTCTCCGAGCAGTTCGACTCCCAACACGGCGGCTGGGGTACTGAGGCGAAGTTCCCGCTGGCTCGAACCATCGAGTTCGCACTGAAACGAGAACGCGCCCAAGCCCTCCAGACGCTGGATGCAATCGCCCACCATCTGTATGATTCGGTCGAGGGTGGCTTTTTTCGGTTTGCAACCAGCCGCGATTGGTCCGAGATCCGGTATGAAAAAGTCCTCCCTGAAAACGCCGCCCTGCTTCGGGCGTTCGCTAACGCCTATCTGTACACCGGCGATGAGGCCTACCGCAACCCTGCTGGACACACCATCGAGTATCTCACCAACACCCTCTGGACAGGCATTGCTGTCGGCGGCAGCCAAGGCCCTGGTCAGGGCGCTGGCTACTACTCGCTCGAGGCTGCCGACCGTGCCGAGCATGAATCACCACGCACTGATCTGACGGTTTTTGCAGGCGGCAATGCACTGGCCGCCGACGCACTGTTGGCCTACTACAGCTACACCGACGACGAGACTGCCAAAACGTACGCAAGACGGATTCTCACCGCACTCGAAAGCGAGTTAGTCGACAGCGAAACAGGCGTGGTCACCCACTACCGGGCTGGCGATGAGGTCGGCGAGACCCACCTGCTCGAGGATGCCGCCCGCGTGGTTGGCGCGTGGTCTCGAGCCTACCAGGTGCTTGGTGAGGATCACTATCTCGAGGGTGCCAGACAGGTAGCCGACGAGGCGATTGCCGAACTCCAAGCCGACAGTGGTGCGTTTCGGGATGGGCCGGCCCACGGCGAGGGTCTGTGCGGTCGGCCGCTGTATCCCATCGATACAGCCGTTGAGTTCGCAGACGGGCTGATTGATCTGGCAATTCTCACAGACACTCCAGAGTACCGCGAGCGTGCACTCGAAGCGATGGAAGCCTTTGGCGGCGCGTGGGATCGCATCGGTATTCAACTCGCAGGCTACGGAAGTCTCACAGCTCGACTGCTCGGCGAGCCACTGATAATCGAAGTCGGCGGTTCGGCCGGCTCCGAGCTCCACCGAGCGGCCTGCCGAGTTGCCGACCACGAACGCGTTATTATCCCGGACGCTGAGGGACTCAAAGCGTCCGAAGCCAGCGTCCGAACCAGCGATGAGCCTCCGGTAGACGCCCCCGAACAACTCATCCAGCAGGTCTCGGCAGCCGTCGATCAGTAGTCAGGCTTCTAAACTGCCGGTGTGTTTTTATTCCTCTGAGAGAAGCTAGCTATATGGCGAATCTCCGTGATCTCGGCCTTTCGGAGTACGAAGCCCGAGCGTATCGTTCGCTGCTTCGAACCGGGCCAACAACCGCCAAAGAGTTGTCACGCACGAGCGAGGTGCCAATGGGCCGCATTTATGACGTTCTCAACGGCCTCGAGCAACACCAGTTGGTTCGTAGCCAGGCGGCGGGCCGACCCAAAAAGTACGTGGCGGTCGAACCGCAGGTCGGCTTGGATCGGCTGTTGGCAGCAAAAAAAGAACAACTCGAGGCCAAAGCCAACCAGTATGAGTCGGTCGTCGAGACCCTCGTCGAGGAAATGGATGCCGACAATCCGGTCGACGAGCAGTTCTGGACGGCTGCGGTCGGCCCAGACGAAACGCTTGATCTGTTGTGTGAACGCATTTCGGCGGCCGAAGACGAGTTGATCTACGTAGCAGGCTCACCGGCTTCGGGTATCGACCTCGAGAAAGCAAGCAGTCGGCTGACCGTACAACTCGAGGCCGCTCTCGAACGCGGCATCGATATCGAGTTGTTGATAACGCCCACTGTACTCGCAGAGTTGCCGGCACGGAACGTCGCCCAACATCACAGCCGGCTCAGAGAGTACGAAAATTTCGACGTTCGGACACTCGAGACCATCGACTGGACGTTTACGCTGTTAGACCGAACCGAGGTCTGTATTGCGGTGCCGAACCCAATGGATCCGACACAATCGTTTGCGATGATCGATCTAAAAGACTCTACGTTTGCGGGCGATCTTCGCGAAGAGTTTCTCACACAGTGGCAGCAGGCAGAACCGTTCGAGCGCTGAGCGAGCAGTCTCGTTCAGACCTCGCCGTTCAGTTCGGCTCGAAGCTGACCAAGGGTGACCTCGCGTTCGGCATGTGCGTTGTGCTGGTGGATGGATTCATCATTTGACTGCCGGATGTAGACAACAGCCGAATCCTCGAGCGCATCGAATTCCTCGACGGCACCCTCGGCGAGTGCGCGCACACAGTCTTCGACGAATTTGGCATCCGAGTGGGCCTCGAAGGTCATATGATCCTCGTCGGGACGTTTGGCCGTGTTGTAGATCCGTGCACTCATTGAATCGCGAGCGATGTCAATGATATCACTCAGATCAACATCCGGACTGCCTTCGCTTGTGACCGTCAACGTGGCATGGCCACGCTGGGAGTGGCCCGGCTGAGGGACGCGCTCGAGGAACTCATCGATAATCTCGCGGTCGACATCCAGTGCGTGGAGTTCGTCTCGGGCACGGGATTCGGACATTCCTTGCGAGCAGGGACAGACGGTCATCCCCGTTACTTTCGCGCCGATTTCGGCGTGAGTTGTCTCCTCGGTAGCGGTTGCGCTGGCAATAATCGTTGCCGTGTTCTGGGTGTCCTTGTTGCTGGCCGGGGTTTTTTCCTTAGTGATCAACTCAGCGGTCATTTTGACCTCTGCGGTCGAGGTGTAGTCGTGTTTCGACAGCAGGCGTTCGGCCGTATCCCCACAGACGTCTTCGACGCGGTAGGCTTCGGCTTCGGTTGTCTCTTCGAGAATCTCGTCGATGACCTCCATATTCCGGCTCATATCAATGCCCTTGCGGCCGCCCGGCAGGTCGACGAATACGTCGAATTCGGCCATCAAAACGATGGGCCGCTTGCCGTTGCGCGCGAGTTTGACGAGTTTTTCGACACCGGTTACACCGACCTGGCTGAGCCCGACGGCGACCTCGGGTCGGGAGGCCTGCACGTCAGGAAGCTGATGACTCATTATCTTCTATTGGTGTGTGAACTGATTAGGGCTTTCGATGGGCGAGACTTCTGCAGGTGTCACCAAGACCCAACATGTGACCAAAATCAGCTAGCTACGGCCAGTCGTCTCTGGTCTCTTCGGCGAAAAACTGCTCGTCGCTATCGTCGGCTAGCTCCCAGTCGGCGGCCTCGGCGGCCTGCTCGAGTGGGAGATACTCCCAGCCGGTCGAGTCGGCGATTTCGGCGTCTTCCTCGTTGGTTCCGATAAAGACGTGTCGGTCAGTATCGAACTGTTCGGCGACGTTCTCCAAACTCTCAGTGACACCGCGCGGCCCAGAGAAGAAATCCTGACGAACCCGGTGTTTGCGCGTGAAGTTCGTGACGACGTAGGTGGGTTTGTCGCTGACAACGCCGACGTACTCAGTCCACTGTCTGGCGTCATTAAACACGACGTTCGGGCTCGCCAACGATTTGAGTGCCGCAAGCTCGAACGCCAACGTCATATCACCGCTGGCTCCATCCATACACTCGATTCCATACGGCCGCCAAAAACCGCTTCGTTTCGGGCCTTACTGTTCGTGGGTTGCGGCGAAATCGTCAATTGATAGCTCTTTTTCAACCAGCGCCTCGGTAGTGTCCGCAACATAGACCTGCTCGCGCATGAGTTGTTTGAGCGTGCTCTGAGGGGCCAGATCCCCAATAAGGACACCACCGACGACCTTGCCATCTTTGAGCGCGACGCGCCGCCATTCGGTCTCGGAGTACTTTTTTGAGACATATTCGTCGCCAATCGTCGGATGTCCAAACGAGAGGAACGGGAAATCGAAGTGGGTAATCGAGTATGACGAAACCCAGCGGAACTCCTCGCTTTCGGCGTTGACCATGTTTTTGGCTGCAATCGTCCCCTGTTCTTTCGCCGAACCCCACGAGCCGTTTTGGGCCTGTTCGCCCAGAATCACGTCGTCAAATCGAGTGAGATCGCCCGCCGCGAAGATATCTTCTACGCTGGTTTGCATGTATTTGTCGACAACCACGCCGTCGTTGGTCTCGATCTCGAAATCCTGGAGCAACTCGAGATTGAAATCCAGTCCGATTGCGATGCCGACGAAATCAGAGTCGAACTCCTCGCCGTTGGGATCGACCGTCGTCGTCACGTGGCCCTCGTCGTTGGTCTCGAAGTGATCGACACCGCTGCCGAAAACAGGAGTGACGCCGCGTTCGCGCATCGCCTCGTGCATGATTTCGGCACCCTCCTCGGTAAGCGCGTATCGCCACCAACAGTCACCGCGCATGAGGTAGTTGGCTTCGACCTCTTGGGCTCCGCAGATGGCCGCCAGGTCGATGCCGAGCAGTCCTGCACCAATAATCGTCGCCGAGTCGGCCTCCTCGATGTGCTCGCGGATGTTTCTGGCATCCTGGAACGTCCAGAAGTGGTGAACACCGTCGGCGTCGCTGTTTTCGACCGGCAGCTGTGTGGGCGTCCCACCGGTTGCCAAAAGTAGCCTATCGTAACCGACCGTCTCGCCTTCGTGGGTTGAGACGGTGTGACCATCGGGATCGATGTTCGTCACCAGCGTGTTGAGTTGCAGATCGATATCTCGGTCGTCGTACCACGATTCGTCGTGGATCGAGATCGGCGCTTCCGGGAGTTTCCCTTTGGCGAACTCCTTGATTAGAATGCGATTGTACAGGGCCTCGCCCTCGTCGGTGATCACTGTTATCTCGGCATCAGGAGCCTCCTCACGGAGCGTTTCTGCGGCCGAACTGCCCGCAATTCCATCGCCGATGATCACGTACGACTCAGTCATACTCCTGCATTTGGGGTCAACCCTAAAGTGGGTTGCTATCGCTGGTAACGTTCGTTATAGTTCTGCAGAGCCGCTGTGAAGCCCTTTTTCGGCTTTTATACCAACCAGTCGCCGCCGAGACTAACTCCGAGGCCACCGGTCTTCACAGCCACCAGCACAACTCGATAGACACCCAGAAGATAACACGGCCGAAGACAACTCATCGAACAACGTCGTGGGCTTCAAGACAGTCGACGCCGTATGAACTGACGATGAAAATACGCCAGAACCTGCGGCACTGGGCGGCCAAAAAGGCACTTACCACACCTGTCGTCAGCGATGTGGCGAACGACAAACTCGTTGAACTTCATACGAAGATCTTTCTCGAGAAGGCCGACGAAACTCACAGAGAAGACCGGCGAGCGCATCTGGACGACTTTTTCGATGCGACAATGGACACCTACGTCGCCGCCCTGGAAGCGGGCTTGACCGAGGCGAAAGCCCGCGAAATCACTCACATTCAGGCCAACTTTGATTTCTTCAATCACGGCTGGACCGAGATGATGGAGATCCCGGCCGAGGAGTTCGAAGCGCATTTCCGCCGGTATGAGACGTTCTTCAAGCGATACGGGATCTCTGTAGACGACCCACTCGGGGAGTTCCAACCCGCAAGCGGGATTGCCGATGCACCCAGCACGCCCGAAAAACGTGACCAACCGGCCTACGAGAACGCCATTGCTGGGTTCGCTGACGATGTGTACGTACAAGACAACACCGGCAGCGTACATGCTGGTGGCAGCGCCGACGAGCCAGCCGGAGTCGATCCGAGTGACGCCCCAGGGATTGACAGGACAGATCTCGCAGACAGCTAAGCCGACTGCCGACAGCGCCGTTGTTCTCGACCAATCGGTAGTCGCCGACAGTACAACGGGTTCGACAGTCGGTGGCTGCTGTTTCGTCAACAACTCTCGAGAGTTGGTGTAATCAAATTGACAAACAGTGAAAGTGCTACATATTTTTATACTTTGTCGGTAAATGGTACGTAATCCGGGCAATGGGACAACGTTTGATCACACAGTGGCTACTGGCTGTAGCTGCTGAGGACATTCAGAGACTCTCAGCGGGCCAACAGACGACAGTCGACCGTCAGCGCTGTGTCACCGACGGTGGCACACCAATAGAAAGTGACACGCTGCGGGCGGCGGCCGCACCGGCCGTGTTTGCCGTTGACAAGACCGGAACGATACGCGGCCACAGCGACCAACTCGAAAAAATGGTAGCTACTGATCGATTAGATGGCTCACCACTGTCGTCGCTTATTTCACTACCTGATAGCGAACTCGACGACCACCTTCGGGCCGTCCGACAAACGCTCGAGGAGACTGACGCAACGACAGTCAAAACGGACGGTCTGTTCAGAACGGTAGATGGCCGACAGAGCCGCACCATCGAGTTTATTATCCCCAGTGAGACTGACGACTGCGAGGCGTGGCTCGTCGGTGTGGTGCGGGCGACTTCGAAGAACCTCACCAAGAGCCACCCACAGCCGACCGGCAACCCCGACCGGTTCAGACAGCTGTTCGAACAGCTCCAAGACCCAGTTGTCGAGGTCAGATTCGCCAGCGACGAGCCGATTGTTATGTCTGTCAACGATGCATTCGAGACAACGTTTGGCTACGGAACTGACGAACTTGCCGGCAAGCGACTCAACGAGTATATCGTACCGCCGACTGCTGAGACCGACGCTGAACCGCTCGACCGCGAGGCAGCAAACGGTGAGTGGACTGCAGCGGAACTCATCCGTGAGGCAGCCGACGGCCCGCGGCGGTTTCTGTTTCGGGGGATTCCGTTTACCCACGACGGCATTCAGTGTGGCTTTGGCGTCTATACCGACATCACTGACCGCGAGAGCCAACAGCGATACCACGAGGTGCTCAACCGGCTGCTCAGACACAATCTCCGAAACGATCTGAACGTAATTCTTGGTTTGGCCGACCAGTTGACACGGTCGCTCGAGACGAACGACCCCGAAACTGCGGCTGTCGGCCAGCGGCTCAAAGAGCGGTCAATCGAGCTTGTTGAGACCACCCGGCGGGCCCGCGAACTCGAGTCAGTAATCGACCGCTCGGAGACAGAAACCGCACCCATCGCGGTCGACGAACTCATCGAAGATACCTGCGAGCGGATCGAAAACGCCGGCTACCAGGCCCAACTCATCGCCCAAATAGAATCACCAGTCGTTGGGATCGCTGGGGATGCGCTTCGAGAAGCGGTCGTCGAGTTAGTTGAAAACGCCGTCGAACATACGACCGCCGAGCCGACAATCGAAGTACGGGTTGTGTCTCAGCCTGAAGTTGGCCACGTAACGATAACCGTCGCTGATGATGGCCCCGGCATCCCGATCGACGAACGGGCGGTGATCGACGGCAGCCGGTCAATCTCGCCGCTGGAACACGCCAGTGGGCTTGGGTTGTGGCTGGCCAAATGGATCGTCGAAGCCTACGGCGGCGAACTCGCCTTTGTCGGCCCCGACGACCGCCTCGGCGGGGCTGCAGTCGAACTCAGGATTCGGCAGGCCTCCGAGCAGTCGGCCGCTGGCAGGACTAGCGTGCCGACAGAACGCGAGACTTAACGGGATTGGCCGAAAACAACGGGTATGGCAGAACCACGCGTCCCCGGCGGGCGCAGTGAACTCCTCGAGCTCTCTTGTGGTCAGACAGTCGCAGTCGATGAGTTCGACCTCGGGATGCGGGAGTTCGACTGTGAGTGCGGAGCGACCCACGGCGTTGTCATGGACGTACATCCCCCAGATCGCTTTCTTCCGGAGTTTCTGGTCGACGTACTCCGTGAGGCTATCGAGACGACAAGCAAAGAGATGCCTGAGTTCGATACCCCGCACATGCTGGGTGTCGTCCTCGAGGAGTTTCCCGAGTTGGTCGTCTCGTATGATGCCTCCGAGGACCACGATGTTGGCTTTGCGATGTTGTGGGTGACAGACTTTGATTCGCGCCGACTGCACGAAGTGATCGTCGAACTCATTGTTGAACTCATGGAACACGCTGTTAGCCACGCCGACGACACCAGCGCACTCACCGAGTTCGAACAGCAGATGCACGCTTTCGACATCAGTGAGTTCGTCGAACAGTACCGCGCCCAACGTGATCTCAGCGAAGACGACTTTTACTGACTGGCCGCCAAAGTCAGATACCCCGCCAGCGGCTCGAGGTGGCTTTCTCGAGTGACTAAACGAAAACTGCCAAAAATAGTACCTCTGTTAGTCAACCGGTAGGACTGCTGGTACGTCCGATACCACCAACTATTCAGTATTGTCTGACAGGCGTCACACATAGAGCTAAACGGCAGGATGACGTATACTGGGTATGCGCACTACCCACAGTGATGTCGACCGTCTCGAGGGTGTGCTTGCGGCTGCAGACGAACCGCTCACTGCTCGTGAGATCCTACTCGAACTCGAAGCACGCGGTGAGACAGCCTTCGAGAGTCCCCACCAGATCGCAACCGTTCTTGGCCGGTGGGCCAATCAGGGAGCCGTCGAAGTCATTACTGACCAACCCTATCGCTACCGACTGAAATAATAGCCGACCGAAAAACAGGATCGATCCCAGATTGATCTTGGCCAAGAGTATCGAGGATGTAGATGTAGCTTACTAACAGACCGACTGAGTAGCGGGCTGTTAACGAAATGGATCGACGGCTGACCGCCGGTAATGGCTCCCGCAATCGTTCATTTCACTGTTGGATTCGTTATTGTCCTCGCGGTGTTGTGGCTGGTTCCGATCACACGCTACCGACTGACGGGGGCGTTTTTAGGAGGTATCTGGGGTGTTGGCCCCGATGCCCATCACCTGTTTGATGGTGCGCGCGGCGAGCAACTGCGAGAACTTCATGACAGTTCGATTGCCGACGTGTTCTTTTTTCACTACACATTGGATCGGCCGTTTTTCCGGGCGCTCGATATTGAACTCACCTTTCTGTCACTGGCCGCACTGGGGGTGGCGTTTCTGCTGTACGATTGGCGGTTTGGTCGTCGTAAGCCTGCTGTCAGGCTGTTCGGAACAGACAATACTGAACCACCGGACAGACCGAACCGAGAAGACCAATAGTATCGACTGGTGTGTGGTACCGACTCGCTTTCGAAATTCGGAAAATCGCTACGGATCTCGCAATTTATCGTCGGCCTTATTACGATGAGCGTACTCCGGGCCGATAATGAGCACCGACAGCAGTTCGGCTGGTTCACAGACCGACGCCGAGGATCGCACGATTCTTTTGATCGGCAGTGGGCCGATCCAGATCGGACAGGCCGCAGAGTTCGACTACTCGGGCGCACAGGCCTGCCGGGCACTCCAAGAAGAGGGCGCGCGCGTCGTGTTGGTGAACTCCAATCCGGCGACGATCATGACCGACCCTGAGATGGCCGACGAGGTCTACATTGAGCCGATTACGACCGATGCAATCGCAGAGATCATCCGTCAGGAAAAGCCTGACGGCGTGATCGCTGGCCTCGGTGGCCAAACAGGGCTCAACGTCACTGCCGAACTCGCCGAAGAGGGCGTCTTAGAGGAGTACGACGTCGAGATCATGGGCACGCCACTGGATACGATCTACGCAACCGAGGATCGTGATCTGTTCCGCCAGCGCATGCAGAAAATCGGCGAGCCGGTCGCTCGCTCGACGACCATCTCGCTTGATGAGGACGAATCAGTCACCGACTTCGACGAAGAAACGTTTCGCCAGCGCGTCCAAGACGCCGTAGACGAGGTCGGCGGACTGCCTGTCATCGCCCGGACGACCTACACGCTTGGTGGGTCGGGTTCTGGAATCGTCGACGACTTCGAGAAACTCGTCGAACGCGTCCGTAAAGGGCTCCGTCTTTCGCGCAACAGCGAAGTCCTCATTACGGAATCGATTGCCGGCTGGGTCGAACTCGAGTACGAAGTGATGCGCGATGCCGACGATTCGTGCATCATTATCTGTAACATGGAAAACATCGATCCGATGGGGATTCATACGGGCGAATCAACGGTCGTGACGCCGTCGCAGGTAATCCCCGACGAGGGCCACCAGGAAATGCGAGATTCGGCACTGAAGGTTATCCGCGAGTTGGGGATTCAGGGCGGCTGTAACATCCAACACGCCTGGCGCGACGACGGCACCCCCGGCGGCGAGTACCGCGTTGTCGAGGTCAATCCGCGTGTGTCGCGTTCCTCGGCACTCGCCTCGAAAGCGACGGGCTATCCCATTGCACGCGTGACCGCGAAGGTCGCACTCGGCAAACGCCTCCATGAGATCACCAACGAGATTACCGGCGAGACGACCGCCGCTTTCGAACCGGCGATTGATTACGTTGTCACGAAGGTCCCACGCTGGCCGATAGACAAGTTCGAGGACGTTGATTTCGAGATCGATACGGCGATGAAATCGACCGGCGAGGCGATGGCAATCGGCTCGACGTTCGAAGAATCACTGATGAAAGCCCTTCGATCCTCGGAGTACGACCCCGCCGTCGAGTGGAACTCGGTTGACGATACGACGCTTACGAGTGAGTATCTCGAGCGTCCCTCGCCGGATCGCCCGTATGCGATGTTCGAAGCCTTCGACCGCGGATATACGGTCGAAGACATTATGGAGCTAACGGGCATCGAAGAGTGGTACGTCGAGCGGTTCAAACGAATTGCTGATGCGGCGGCCGACGCCCAAAACGGTGAGTTCACACCCGCAGCAACCGCCGGCTACACCAACAACGAGATCGCCTCGATGCCGGACGGCGGTGCGGATGTGGAGACGGTCGAAAAAGAAGTTCCAGGCCGCAACTACAAACAGGTCGATACCTGTGCCGGCGAGTTCGAAGCCGAGACGCCGTACTACTACTCGGCGCGCCTACCGGAGTTCCACAGCGGGCCGCTTGTGGGCCAAAAGGCAGCAGGCGAACTGAAAGTCGACAAAGCAAACAAAAGCGTCGTCGTCGTTGGCGGCGGCCCGATCCGAATCGGCCAGGGCGTCGAGTTCGACTACTGTTCAGTTCACGCCATTCAGGCACTCCGCGAGATGGGTATCGAAGCCCACGTCGTCAACAACAACCCCGAGACAGTCTCAACAGACTACGATACGTCCGATGGGCTGTTTTTCGATCCAATCTCTGCCGAAGAGGTCGCCGACGTGGTCGAAGCGACCGGCGCAGACGGCGTGATGGTTCAGTTCGGCGGCCAAACCTCTGTGAACATCGGCGAACCCCTCCAAACAGAGATCGACCGCCGCGGGTTGGACTGCGAGATCATGGGCACAACCGTCGAAGCAATGGATCTTGCCGAAGACCGCGACCGATTTAACGAGTTGATGGACGAGTTGGGAATCGCCCAGCCCAAAGGTGGAACCGCAACCTCAAAACCTGAGGCCCTCGAGCTCGCCCACGACATCGGCTACCCAGTATTAGTCCGACCGAGCTACGTGCTGGGTGGGCGTGCAATGCGTGTTGTCCACGATGACGCCGAACTCGAGCGGTATATCGAAGAGGCAGTTCGTGTCTCGCCGGACAAACCGATTCTCGTCGATCAGTTCCTCAGTGATGCGGTCGAACTCGACGTTGATGCGGTCTCTGACGGTCACGACGTGCTGATCGGCGGCATTATGGAACACGTCGAGAGTGCAGGTGTCCACTCGGGAGATTCGGCCTGTATGATCCCACCACGCTCGCTCAGCGACGAGACGCTGGCTCGCGTCCGAGAAGTGACCGAAGATATCGCGACCGCTCTGGAGACTGTTGGCCTGCTCAACGTCCAACTCGCTGTGAAAGACCGCAAGGTGTACGTCCTCGAGGCCAACCCACGTTCGTCGCGTACCGTCCCGTTCGTCTCGAAAGCTACAGGCGTTCCGATCGCTAAACTCGCCGCAAAGGTGATGACGGGGACGACGCTCGCCGAACTGGGCGTCGACGAACAGATTCCTGAACAGACCAGTGTCAAAGAGGTTGTCCTGCCGTTCGACCGGCTGCCAGGGTCTGATCCACGACTCGGCCCAGAGATGAAATCAACCGGCGAAGTAATGGGCAGTGCCGACTCGTTCGGCAAGGCCTACCAGAAAGCCCAGGATTCGACCGGCAAACAGCTCCCACAGTCAGGAGTCGTCGCAATCGACCTCTCGGACGAAACGTTCCCAGATCCTGACAGCGAGGCTGGCGAAAGCCTTGTTTCGGGCTTCGGTGAGTTCTTCGAGTTCTGTGAGGCCGTTGATCTCGTCGATGCGGCCCGCAGCGGCGAGGTCGATCTGATCGTCTCTCGAGACCGTAACCTGCTTGAGGTCGCTGTCGAAGAAGAAATCACCTACTTTTCGACCGCAGCCAGTGCGAACGCCGCCCTCGAGGCACTCCGTGCGGCCGACGAGCCGGTTGATGTGACACCCATCTCGGATCGTCCGAAACGAATCGCCAACTGGGGCAGCAACTAACGACGCCTCAAATCACCCAACTGCTATCGTATTTGATCTCGAGGCATCCGACCGTGAGTCTGTTTAATCTCGAATCAGTGGGTAGACTGGTTGTAACGCGTAGGCCGCTCGAGCCGGATATCCAGCCGCCTTAGGACAGTTTCCCGAGTGCTTCGAAAAAGTCCGCCACCGGCCCGGCGAGTCGGACGGGCGGGTCAGCCCGCGAGACGGTGATCTCACAGGGTACCTCGAGTTCGTGGGGCTGTCGGCCATCACTGACAGCGACCACGTGGTCGGCGTTTGTTACCTGAACGGAGACTTCACAGTCGCCAGCGACAACCAGCGGCGGCATTGCCTCGGTACCGGCCATCTCGTTGATAATCAGCCCGCCAATCGAGGGATGAACCAGCGGGCCGCCCTCGCTGAGATTGTAGGCTGACGAGCCGGTTGGCGTCGCAATCAGGATACCGTCGGCGTGGCCGCTCGTATACGGCGAGCCATCGACCCGTACCTCGAAACTCGCGCCACCGCCGTGGCCCCGGCGCGGGCCGGTGACGACGATCTCGTTGACTGCTGGAACGCTCTCGAAATCCCCACAGGTAGCAGTCAGGCGTGGGGCCTCCCGGACTTCGAACTCGTTGGCTCGGAGCGCCTCGACCTCTCGGCGAACTGCCGCAACCGCGTTCTCAGGGCGGACAGCGTTTAGAAAGCCCACCTCGCCGAGATTGACGCCAAGGATTGGCGTTCCGCCAGCACCTCGAGCAGCAAACAGAAACGTCCCGTCGCCGCCGATGCTGACAATAAGTTCGCACTCAGAAAACGCGCCGACGGGACTGGCTGCCTCGAGTGTCCCGAGGGCTTCGGCGGTTGCTTCATCAAGCCGACAGCCGACACCCTCAGTACGGAGTGCGGTGCGAATCTCGGCGGCAAGGGCGGCTGCGCGGCTGTTGTCCCGCTGGGCGACGACGGCTACCTCCATGCAGTCGGATCTATCGCTGGCCTCAAAAGCCCTCCGTCAGCCAATCTAGCTGACGGGAACATTCATAATCGCGGATACTCTTGGGGAGGATATGGATCATCAACCACTGCGAGTATGTGTCTATTGTTCGACACGAATACGCAGCACGGTGGGTGAAACACGATGAGCGGCGACTGGTTCGAAGAGGCGATCAACGAACTCGAGGAAACAGAAGCCGACGTCGAGACAGCCGACAGCGCGGTCGAAACACTCAGAGAGGACGCAGCCGACGAAGAGTCACCTGATCAAACCCAGGACACAGCAGCCGCCCCCGACGAGTTAGACGCCGAACGAACCAACCAGTCGGATGCTGGCGAGGGCGAGACCGAACCAGACCCATTTGGGTTCGACAGGGCTGATACCGACCAGCCAGAGGCCGATCCGTCTGGGTTCAACGGCGACGATAGCAACGAGGAGGCTACGAAAGCTACCTCCAGCCAGTCATCTGGGGAGTTCGATGCCGACACAGCGAACGGCGAGGAGGTTGGTTTCGGAAACGGACAGTCCGCCGACGGATCGTCGGCCGACGATACCACACCTGATGAGGGCCCACCGACACAGCCGAACTCATCAATGGCACAGTCGGCAGCGGAGTTCGGGTTTAGTCTCGAAGAAACAGACAGCCAGCCACGGCCAGAACCCTCAGGTGCCTCTCGACCCGACGCAGATAGCCCGGCGTCCCCACCACCGCAACAAGAGCCACCAGAACCAACCGACGAAGCGCCGGATGACGATCCGTTTGGCTTCGGGAGCGGTGGTGGATCGACACCGACGATGGACAGCGGCGGTGACGACGACTTTGGATTCGGTGGCTTCGGCGGTGGCGGGACGTCGAGTCCGCCCGATCCCGAAGAGTTCGACCAAGAGGAGTTCGAATCGGAGATCGACCGAATCGACCTGGGGATCGACGGACTTGATGATATGATTCTCGGTGGCGTTCCCGAACGGTCGCTGATCGGAATTATCGGTGGGGCCGGTACCGGCAAAACGACGTTCGGCCTCCAGTTTTTGAACCAGGCGCTCAAACAGGGCGAAAGAGCGGTGTTTATCACCCTCGAGCAGACCGAAGAGGCCGTGCTTTCGACAGCCGAAGAGAAAGGCTGGCCGTTCCGCCAGTACGTCGAAGACGATATGCTGGCTATTGTCGTGCTTGATCCTGTCGAGATGGCAAACAGTCTGGCGAGCATTCGAGGCGACATCTCGCGGTTGATTCGAGAGTTCGGTGCCTCGAGGCTCGTGCTCGATTCAGTCTCGCTGTTGGAGATGATGTACGACCATCCTGCAAAGCGCCGGAGCGAGGTCTTCGATTTCACCCGCTCGCTGAAAGACGCCGGTGTGACGACGCTTTTGACCTCCGAGGCCAGCGAAGACTCCTCGCATGCCTCCAGATACGGTGCTGTCGAGTATCTTACTGACGCAGTATTCGTGTTGCGCTATGTCCGAACGTCGAACTTCGAAGAAACGCGCCTGGCAATCGAGATCCAGAAAATTCGGGATGCCAACCACTCGCGGGCGACCAAACCCTACGATCTGACTGACACGGGAATGAGCGTCCACAAGCAGGCCAACATTTTCTGAGCAGGCTATTTGTCCCCCGACCGCCTTCCGGGTGTATGGAGTTACTTGACGACAGCATCGTCCCCGAGCGTGCTCGCTCGCTGAAACAGGACGCTCGAGAGTTCGCAACTGAGCATATCCAGCCGGTTGCAGCCGACTATCATGCCAGCGGCGAGTACCCCTGGGATGTCCTCGAGGCTGCAATGGACGCCGGCTTTGTCGCCCAACACATCGGTGAGGCCTACGGTGGCCGCGGTGATGGGCTCGCCGAGCTGTTGGCAACCACCGAGGAGTTCTTTCGAGCCGACGCCGGCATTGGCCTTACGATCCAGTTGGCCGGATTCGGCTGTGATATCCTCGAGCAGTACGGCACCGACGAACAGAAACAACGGTATCTCCGGCCAGTTGCGGAAAACGACCAACTTTCTGGGTTGGCGGTCTCCGAACCCGAAACGGGGTCTGATCTTGCGGGGATGTCGACCGAAGCAAAAAGCATAACGGGCGGCTACGAACTGTCCGGCGAAAAGTACTGGGTCGGAAACGCAGTCGAAGCCGACTGGCTTACCGTATACGCAAAAACTGCCGACCGTGAGGATCGCTACAGCAACTACTCGCTATTTATTATCGAGACTGACCGAGAGGGATATTACGCCGAACATGTCCCCGAAAAAATCGGAATGTGTGCCTCTAAACAGGGCCATATCGTCCTCGAGGACTGCGTTGTTCCCGAATCGAATCTGATTGGCACCGAAGGCGGTGGCTTCTATCTGCTCGCGGAGTTTTTCAACGCGGGTCGGGTGGTCGTCGGTGCCCACGGACTGGGGTTGGCTGCGGCCGCCATCGAAGAGGCCGAAGCATTTGTTACTCAACGAGAAGCTTTTGGTCGAACCATTGCGGAGTTTCAGGCCGTCCAACACACGATCGCCGAGATGCGACTCAGATTCGAATCAGCCCGCGCGCTCGTCTGGCGGGCCTGCCGGAAGGTCGAAGCCGGCGAGAATCCGGGCTACTGGGCTGGTCTCGCCAAAACCCAGGCCACCGAAACAGCCGTCTTCTGTGCAGAACGTAGCATGCAACTCCACGGCGGGCGGTCAATTTTCACCGACCGACGCATCTCACGGATCTACCGCGACGTGCGGATTCCAGTCATCTACGAGGGCACAAACGAGATTCAGCGAAACCTGATCTACCGACACCGGCCGTAGTTTCCACGAGACGAGACCCCCGGAGAACGCTGACTACGAAATGTCCGCAATATTCTGTTTGAGCCGTGTGGTCAACACGAGAATGAACGTGATGCTCATCACCGTCAGGACAATGGCGATGCCCTCGACTATCGCAGGTTGGACGCCAACGACGATGCCGACTTCGACCGCACTGGCTGAGCCGGCACTCAGCAGGATAGCAATAATGTAGCTCAACATTGTTCCCAACACGGTTCGGCTTGCCATCGTTATGCGCTTGATTTTGGCCGCAAACGAGATGCCGTACAGCATAAAGGCGATACTGGCAGCCAACTGGACGACTCGAGCGATATCGGTCAGCCCCGCGAGAACGATCACCAGAAACTGCAAAAAGACGACGATCAGAAACGCTGCCTCGATGTATCGGATGTTTTCGATCGGCAGTTGAGCGATGAGTTCGTCAGTGCGTTGTGGTGATTCGTAGTACAGTTCACGCATAGACAGTGCGAGGAAAATAATAAAGAAGAGCTGACAGATTCGCCGAATCCCACCAAGCAAAGCCGGGTCGGCCGCAAACGCCTGCGAGGCGGCGATCGTCTCAGCACTTGCGCTAATGGCATACAGCCCGCCGGCAACACCAGCCAGCACGACGTAATCCCACATCTCGGAGTTGATTGTCCGCCGTCGAGAGTTCTGGATCGTGTAGTAGCTCAACGACACGGCCGCAACGAACAACAGCAGATACGTCGTGATTCGGGTGACAATAATCGTCCCAGCCGGATCAGCAAGCACCGAACTCATGGTGTTGCCCCACCAATGGCGTCTCGAAGCTCTGTCTGGAAGTCCTGGGCTGTGTTGTAGCGATAGAGTTTCGATTTCCGCAAGGCTTTGCGGACGACGATATCGACTGACTCGGGTATAGCACTGTTGTAGTAGCTGGGCGGCGGTGGTTCGTGGGTTGTAATTTTCCGAAGTACGACGCCCGGGTGGCCCTCAAATGGAACCCTACCCGCAAGCAGTTCGTAGACGATGACCCCAAGATGGTAGATGTCGGTCGAAGCATCGACGTCACCGAACTGCTCGGATTCGATCTGTTCAGGCGCAGCATATCGTGGTGGAACGCCCATTGGCAGGGCAGTCAGTTGACACAACAACCGAGGGATCCCCCAGTTGCTGAGTTTCGGATACTCCCAGGTGTTGTCCTCGTAGGTTCGACTGAAAATGACATGCCGGGGCGAAATCCCACCGTGGAGTACGCCCGCACTGTGAGCGCTAACGACCGCATCAACCAGTCGGTCGATAATCCAACAGGCCTCGCGAACGCCGACCGAGCCCATTCGTTCGCTGAGTCGCCGACCCTCTTGATACTCAACGACAAACCATGGTTTCGGAATCGTCCCATAGGAAACGACGGGAACGATTGCGTCGTGGTCATCGACTGCCTGCCAGTCATCAAGCGTCTCGGTGAACGCCGTATCGAACGCCGGAGGGGCTGGATGCCGAACCTGTTTGAACAGGGCCGTGTGAGTATCTGTGTCTGTATCGTAGGTAACCTGCCAGAGTTTGACGTGACTTCCGGTTCCTCTGGTGGCAACTGGTTCGAATGCGTCGCGTCTGGCATTGATCGGCGGTGGTGTCGGTGGCGGATTTGTCGGAGGGCGAGTGGGCTGTTGGTGTTGATTTCGCTTGGGGCGACTGGTTGTATTCGTCTCGGGGGCGACCGCACCAAGACCTTCATACTCGGTCGCCGGGCCAACAGTCATCTCAACCTTTCCTTCCCCAGAGGGTTCGTAGCCATCGACCGCAGAGATAACCCGTTTTTTGTACGCATCGTCTGATAGCTCGAGTTCCTCGAGCGTCTCTCTGACGAGCTTTGGATAGACGGTTTCGATGTAGCCCAGCGTTCGGACGATATCGGGATGCGTTGCTTTCGGTGTTGACTCGAGGAGCTTCGCCAGCGGTTTGACCGAGCCAGCGACAGTCTCGGGGCTCGCCGAGACGATGAGTCCGAGGGTCCACGACGCGGTGAGCCGAACGGTCTGGTCGCCGTGTTCGAAAAACCGCACAAAGCGCTGAACGTGACCCGGCTCGAAGCTTTCAGGGTCGGTGACTGCCTGTCGGAGTGCCGACTCGGCAATCCGTTGTGTGGAACCCTGAATTTCCATTATCGTATACAAGACTGTCTCATACATATAACTACACGGGACCGCACAATCGTCGCCGAGAGCGGCAACAGCCGCAGGAGTACCAACCTATTCACGGGTCGATAACCCAGAAAACAGTATGACACTGACACCGCTTTTGATCGAAACGCTGTTTCCCAATGGGATCAGTCACTATCTGCTTGGCGGCATCCTGATCGGTCTTGGGACGGCACTCATCTATCTTGGGACTGGAATCCATGCCGGCGCAAGCACGTTTTTGGAATCGACCCTATCGTACGCCTCGAAGCTCTCGAGGTTCCAACAGCCCAAATTCATCGCCTCACGGGATTGGCGAGTGGTCTTTACGCTCGGAATCGTTGCCGGAGCCGCAGCCTACTCGCTGGCGACCGGCGAGTTCGGCTGGACAACAGAAGTCCAACCCTCGCGGCTCTTTGTTGGCGGAATTCTTATCGGAATCGGGACGCGACTCGGCAAGGGCTGTACCTCCGGACACGGCGTCTGTGGGATCGGGTCGGGCTCAAAGACCTCGATTCTGAACGTCGCACTGTTCATGCTGGTAGCGATTGGGGTCGCCCAACTCGTCTTTGCGATGGGGGTTCGGCCATGAGCGACGCAGCCACACCTGCCGAAGATCATGAGGCCAGCCCGTGGTTCCTCCCGCTGGTCTTTGTTGGCGGCTTCGTCTTCGGGATCGGGCTTGCGGTCTCACAGATGGCACGGCCCGAAATCGTCTTGGCGTTTTTGCAGTTTTCGGACCTCGGGCTCGTCTTTGTGATGGGTGGGGCCGCCGCCGTCGTCAGCGTCGTCTTCTGGACTGCCAGCAGTTCGGATCTCACCGCCCCACTGTCGGGCCGACGCTACACCCGACGGCTCAAATCGATGGACAACGATGTGCTCGTCGGCGGCGGCATCTTCGGTGTCGGTTGGGGACTCTCAGGCATCTGTCCGGGTGCGGCCTACGCTAGCCTTGGGATTGGTAACATCGTTATCCTCTACGGCGTCGCTGGCATGTTTGTCGGCGCGTATCTGCAAGGATACCTCCGCGAAACCCGCAGTTCGAGTAGAACGACACACCCTGCGGACTAACCGCTGACAGCGCGTTGGCCGTTATTGCTCAGCCAGCCAGAAGGGTGATGCGTCTGTCTTCGTACCGACGTGCTGCGGCTCTGGCGAACTCGAGGACGAAATCCGTCAGCGTCTGTATGTTATACCCAACTCGAAGAGAGCCAGCCTACGAACTGTTGGTTCACTACCGGTGGGGCGGGCCGAACGTCGTAGCCACAGGCAATTGGTCGGTCGTCGATACACTCCGTTCGAGTAGTAGAAGCCTCCTACCAAGTTAACAAGGGTGTCAAGCTACCGAGGGTTTAGGTACCCAGAGAGCCACTAACACAGTGTGAAAAAAACCGAGCTCGTCCACCTCCATGCGCTGTTGGTGCTGCTCTCCGAGCAGGTCGTCGAGCAAGGCGTCGTTGACCGCTCGCATTTCGATGTCTACCGAGAGCTCGGTGTGACCCCAGTGTCGTTTCGGGCCCGCAGAGACCGACACGAAAAGGCCGTGTTGCTGCTTGCAGCCCTGCTTGCTTCGGCACTCGGCGACGATGAGCCGCCAGACGGTATCGAAGAGCTACGGGCAGACCCTGAATCGTCGACGTCGTCGTAGTACCAATCGAAGGCGTTAGTTCCGTCGTCGCTGCAACCAGAGGTACTTGCGAGCGGTAGTGAGTGAGACCTACTCGAGGTGTCCGACCAACGAACGGAGCGTCTCGAGGGTGTATTGACCCGGCGCAGTTGTCCCTTCGGGATCGACCGGCGCATACCCAATCGCCGAGCCGTAGACCGGTGTGACCGCACGAGTGTGTTGGCCCGCTGTCCCCATCGCCATCGTGGCAACGGTGTGGCCCGCCTCGACAGCCTGATGCGTCGCAGTAAGCACTGCCAGTGCGTCCGTCCGGTCGTGGGCAGTCACGGCGAGTTTACCAACGTTGCCTTCGGCAGCGGCGGTTTCGAGCTGGCTGAGCATCTGTTCGACGGTGGGCGTTGACTCGAAATCGTGCAGCGAGGCGATCACACTAACGTCCTCGCTGCGGGCGGTCTCACGGAGGCCATGGGCAGCATCGGTATCGGCCGCTGTTACAGAGCCATCCAGTGCGCCGCATTCGATATCGACCGCAGCAACCAACTCATATTCGAGGGCCCTCTCGAGTGTCGAAAGCCGAGTTGCTTCGTCTTCGGCTTCGCCGCCTTCCCAGTCGGCGCGGTTGGTGACGATCAGCGGGAGGTCACCATCGTAGGCCTCGAGTTGGGCCAGTGGCTCGGCAGCGAGATCAAGCCGGAATTCGACAGCATCGGCATGCGTTCTGGCTGCGGGCTCTGCTGAGAGGTCGTCGGTTGCAGCCGCCAGCACGAACGAATCGAACGAAAGTATAGACATACTTGCTTGTTCGTCGCAACTCGCAAAATCCCTCCGTTCGACGCCGGCACCTCGAGGACTCAGCCACGTTGATCGAGGATTTGTTCGACGATATCACCAGTCGAAAGGAGTTCATCAGAGTGGGCTTCTCGTGGCGTAGCGCGTTCGATCCGACAGTCGATGCCGCGCTCGTCGAGTGCCGCCGCAATGCCGTCGGCGTCGTGGTGCTGGTCGTAGCCCAAGACAATCACGTCGGGGTCAATAGCTTCGATTGGGATGAAAATGTCTTCAGGATGGCCCAACCGGGCATCGTCGACCACGCCGAGTGCGCTGACCATCTCGAGTCGCTGGTGGTCGGACAACACTGGTGGGGCTTTGTGGGTGACGTTCGCGCTGCGAGCGACGATGACATACAGTTCATCGCCGTAGGTCGCCGCGTTTTCGAGATAGTGGACGTGACCCGGATGCAGGATGTCGAACGTCCCCTGGGCGACCGCACGGGTTGGTTCGCTCATAGTTCCTCGTCGATGTCTGCTTGGGTGAAATCAAAAAACTGCTCTTCGGGAAGCGGGACATCCAGCACCTCGAGTGAGCGTGGCTTGCCGTTGCTGTTGAACACACGCCAATCGCCCCACTCGTATGGTGCGCCGATGATGATGTGAACATCGCCTTTGTAGAACGTCGCCAGATCCGCATCGCTGGGGCGAAGCACGCCGTTAGGATGTGAATGAACCGAGCCAACCGATTTCACGTCGTTGGGGATCATATTCGACTGGACGGTCGCGCTCATCGGATTCGATTCGGTACCCGGAATGACGAGTACGTCGGTAATGACTTGGCCTGTTTTCTCAAGCCCGAGTTTTCGGGCGTCTTCGGCCCGCAGAAAGCCCATGTACTCGTTTGGATGGCTCTCTTCGGATGCCTCGAGCGCGAACTCCAGGGTCTCGCGGGCAATGCCAAGAATCTCGCTCGATCTGAAGAGCCGCATTGTCGAAATTCAGGGTGGCGACCATATACGCGTTCCGGAACGTAGAGCCGCCAGTACGTCATCAGTGCGCCGTCGATGGACCATTGGTGTACTGTCGGCAAGTCATAAAACGGCCGGCCGAAGATAACAAGCTTAACACGTCGGTCTCCCAAAGAGCGGGTATGACCGACGATACCGCCGGGGAGTCCGGCGAGCGGGATGATTCGCGTCCCGTCGTTTACGATCTCGCACCCGACTGCACGCTGACAGACATTACCGAGGGTGCCAACTACCATGCTGTAGTCAACGGTGTTGTTGCCTACGGTGTGTTCGTCGACATCTCCGACTCCGTTTCCGGTCTAGTCCATGAATCGAATCTCGACCGCAACTACAGCGTTGGCGACCGACTGGTCGTCGAACTCGAGGAACTGAAAGAAAACGGTGATATTGCCTTCGATGTTCCCGATATCGAAAACTACCGTACCGAAATACTCGACCACGAACCCGACATTACGCAGATCGCGACGCTCGAAATCGGCAGCGAAGCGACTATCGAAGGTGCGGTCGTCCAGATCAAACAGACCGGCGGGCCGACGATTTTCCACATCAACGACGGCACCGGCATTCTCAGCGCCGCAGCGTTCGAAGAAGCCGGCGTCAGAGCCTACCCAGATGCCGAACTCGACGATATGCTCAGAGTAAGCGGCCGCGTTGAATCCCATCACGACGCCCGACAGATCGAAGTCGACTCGCTTTCGATTCTCAACGGCGAGTCCAAAGCCAACGCCAGCGAGTCACTCCAAAACGCACTGGCCGAGCGGGCCGAACCCGCAGATATCGAGCCACTCATCGAGTGGCCCGCCTTCGAGCCCATTTTCGATGAACTCCAAAGCGTTGCCCGACTCCTTCGAGAGACTGTCTTGGAGGGTCGGCCAATCCGTGTTCGGCACCACGCGGACGGTGACGGCATGTGTGCGGCCGCCCCAGTCCAGTTGGCACTCGAGAATCTGATTGCGGAAGTTCATGGTGACCCCGAGGCCCCACGGCATCTGTTCAAACGCCTGCCAAGCAAAGCCCCATACTACGAAATGGAGGATGTCACCCGCGATCTCAATTTTGCCCTCGAGGGCCAGAAGCGACACGGCCAGAAGCTTCCGTTCCTGTTGATGCTTGATAACGGCTCGACCGAAGAGGACGTGCCGGCCTATGAGAATTTGGCCCACTACGACATTCCGATTGCCGTCATCGACCATCACCATCCCGACCCCGAAGCGGTTGAACCGCTGCTTGATGCCCACGTCAACCCGTATCTGTACGGCGAAGACTACCGCATCACGACGGGCATGATGTGTGTCGAACTCGCTCGGTTGATCGATCCCTCGATTTCTGAAGACCTCGAGCACGTCCCAGCGGTCGCCGGACTGTCGGATCGTTCGAAAGCCAACGCCATGAACCAGTATGTCGAACTCGCCGGCGAGGCGGGCTACGACCGGGGTCATCTCGAGGACATTGGCGAGGCACTCGATTATGCTGCCCACTGGCTTCGTTACAGCGAGGGCAAAACGCTCGTGACGGATGTTCTGGATGTTGGCTGCGAGGATGCCGAACGCCATCTTCGGCTTATCGAGTTCCTCTCGGAGCGTGCCGAACGCGACGTCGAGCGGCAACTCGAGGCGGTCGAACCGCATGTCGAACACGCACGGCTGGAGTCGGATGCCCACCTCTACCGAGTCGACCTGGATAACTTCGCCCACCGATTTAGGTATCCTGCACCGGGCAAAACAACCGGCAATCTCCACGACCGGAAAGTCAAACAGACGGGCGAGCCGGTAATCACCATCGGCTATGGGCCTGATTTCGCTGTGCTTCGATCCGACGGTGTGCGGCTCGACATTCCGCGAATGGTCACCGAACTCAACGAGGAACTCCCCGGAGCCGGTGTCTCCGGTGGCGGGCATCTCGTCGTTGGGTCGATCAAGTTCGTCAAAGGCCGCCGCGAGTCGGTGATCGAGCTGTTAGTCGAGAAAATGACCGAAGCTGACCTTGATGAAGCACTCTCGACGGCTGCCCCGCTTGAATAACGACTGCTGTTGTGAGGCGGCCTCGGCGAACTCGAGGCGGCGCTTCAGGACGAGTACCGTCCCGGCGGCCGCAGCAACGCTCACAAGCACAACACCGACCGGGATCTCGTCGTCATCGTCCTGCATTTCGTCGGCTTCCCAGTCGCCATCGAACACCTCGGTGTAGTAGTCAGCGACTGCTGGATCCTCGAGTGCAACGGCAAGTTCACGGTTATTTTTTGCTGAGTTGTTGTTCCAGTTGAGACTGCCGACGACTGCAGTATCGTCGACAACGATTCCTTTCGAGTGGATCGTGCCAAACCGATCGGTGTCTTCGGCGAGTCGAACCGCCAAAGACGAGTTGGTTGCTTCGGCCTGCGCTCGGAGTTCGGTTGCGAGTTGTTCGTTGTCAGCCTCGTCGTACCACTGGCTGCCCAGTAGAATCCGGACCTCAACGCCACGGTCGGCCGCCCGTATGGCTGCCTGGAGCAATCGAAAATCGGTGTCGCTGATCCGAGGTTGGACAACAACCAGCCGGTCGTCGGCTGCATCGATCTTCCGTTCCAGTTCCTCGAGAGCGTTATCCGGGGCGGTCAGGATCGTTAGCTGTTCGGCGGTCGTAGTTTTGGGCGCGTGGTGCTGGTCGAACTCACCGCTGGCGGATTCATACTCGTGTGTATCGATCTCCTCGCGGGCGTCAGCCCAATCGGCAGTGTCGTCCCAACTGGCGTCGTGCTCGAAGACGGCGGCCACCTCATCGGCCGCCTTCGACGACTCGACGACCACACCCCACCCACGGTTCTCGGCTCCCTCTATGCCCGAGGGGTTCCAGTTTTCGGTGAGCACAACTGCCCGGTTGTCGACAACCGCATATTTCGGATGGTGGTACCGAAAGCGGGTCTGTTCGCCGGTCATCACCTGCGGGCTGATGCCGGCTTCGGTGAGCTTCTCAAGATTGGCTGCCTGGTTGGTTGAGACGCCACCGACCGGCCCGCCCTCAACGAGCACCGCCACATCAACGCCTTGCTCGTCGGCAGTAATGAGCTTCTCAACAACGCGTTCGGACTCCAGGGTATAGGCTGCCAGATACAGCCGGTCGTCGGCTTCGGCGAGCGTCTCAAGTGTCGGTTCGGTCGCATCCGGAAGGACAAACGCCTCGAGAGGTTTGTCCTCAACGGTTTTCGGCTCTCGTGGCTCGAAGCCATCGGGCTGCCAGTTGGGCTCGCGGTCGTGGTGCCAGCGGTGACTCTCTGGGGCGTGGTCGTAGCTGACAGTGTCAACGGCCTGGCCATCTCGTTTGAGCTTGAGGCGATCACCAGAGACAGCCAAGCGAAGGTGACTTTCGGTTTCGATGATCTGCTCGTTGGTGTGTGCGGCTGTGTTGTTCGGGTGGCGACTGACGGCGTAGGTTCCGGGGCCCTCGGGGAGTTCGGCCGTCTGTTGGCCGTCGGTGAGTGTCCATTCGCCCGGTGTGTCGAGTTCAACAAGAACGTACTCGCCGTGGTTCTGTTCGGTCGTCGGATTCGGATACAACTCGAGAATCGTCCCGTCTGTCGTCGCAGGCGTCGAAGCCGGGTGGACGGGCTCTGCGAGTGGCGTTGACCCGGCGACGGGAGCCATACCAACAACCACAAGAAAGCCAACGACACAGACACACACCCGATAGTCGAGACCAGTCACACGAATCACGACGAGATAGCGTCGTTTTGGTATAAAAACATCCGGCAGGCGATGAGTCGTCCGAGCGGCAAACAAGCCGTGGACGTCGGCCGACGTGGCACTTATCCGGCCAAGCGACGACAGACCAGTATGGTCGAGTTCGTGTTAGTCGTGGCACTCGCGCTGCTGGTCGTCGGTGTCGTCGGCAGCGTCGTGCCGCTGGTTCCGTCGGGACTCCTCTCGCTGGCAGGCGTCTGGACGTACGTGCTGTTCGGCAGCGAACCAGTTGGGCCGCTGGTCGTCACGGTGTTGACGCTGACTGCACTGTTGGCGGTCGTCTTCGAGCATCTCGGCGGGCCGCTTGCGGCGAAAGCCAGCGGCTCGTCGAATCAGGTACTGGTCGCCTCGACGGTCGGCGGGCTGGTGTTGCTGTTCGTTATGGGCCCAATCGGAATTATCGTCGGCGTTGTTGGTACCGTCTTTCTGCTCGAGCTAAAAGAGGGCACAGCAATCGAAACCGCCGCCCGCCGGTCGGCATACACTGCCGCGGGGGTGTTGGCCTCGTCGGTCGTCCAGATCCTGTTGACGCTGTCGATTCTGGGAGCGTTCGTGCTGTTCGTCGTCGTACTGTAATCAGCCGAGCCGACGCGACAACCAGACGAACGGCCTGAGCGGGACGAAAACGTACTCGTCGTGTGGATCCCATCGCATAAACGCCAGGCTGTTTGAGACAACCGACACACTCGAGGCGGCCATAGCGATCCCAGCAAGCGCGGGATTGAGCAGTCCAATCCAAGCAATCGGCAGCAGCGTCGCATTGTAGGCAAACGCCCAAAAGAGGTTCTGTCGCACCTTTGAGATCGTCGCATCCGCAATCCGCATCGCTTTGAGCACGTCTTTCGGATCATCCCGCATCAGCGTAATATCGCCGCTCTCGATGGCGACATCCGTTCCCGAACCGATAGCGACGCCAACGTGGGCGGTCGTCAGTGCGGGTGCGTCATTGACACCGTCGCCAACCATGATCGCTCGAGAGCCGTCGGCCTGAATCTCGTCGATGGCGTCGGCTTTGTCCTCGGGCAACACTTCGGCGTGAACGTTGACGTCGGGAATCCCGAGTTGTGTGCCGACTGCTCGGCCGGTGCGTTCGTTGTCGCCGGTCAACATCAGTACCTCATAGCCACGAGTCTGCAGTTGATCGACGGTTTCTTTCGCGCGTTCGCGGACAGTATCGGCATTGGCGACAACTCCCAGTAGTTTGTCATCAAGCGCAACTAACATGGCGGTTTTGCCCGCTCGCTCGAGTCGTTCCATCGTTGCTTCGACCGGGGTGGAATCGATGCCGTTGTCGGCCAGCAGTTTGCGGTTGCCAACCAACACTTCGCCGGCTGGAATCGTCGCCCGAATCCCGTGGCCGGGGACGTTCTCGAACTCGCTGGGAGTTTCCAAGTCGAGACCGCGGTCAGTTGCGGCCTCGACGATGGCCTCGGCCAGTGGGTGTTCGGAGCCCGATTCCGCACTCGCCGCAACCGAGAGGACGAACTCCTCGCTGGGTTGGTCGGCGCTGGCTCGCTCGAGGTCTCGGGTTTCGATAACGCCTCCATCAGCCACCCGCTCTGTTTCGGCCTGGGGTGCGTCTCCAACCGGAATAACGTCTGTTAGCTCCATGTTGCCGTGGGTGAGCGTTCCGGTTTTGTCGAAGACGACCACGTCGATATTGCGAGCTTTCTCGAGGATATCTCCACCTTTATACAGGACACCGTTTTTTGCACTGATTGTCGATCCAACCATCGTCGCCATCGGCGTCGCCAACCCCAGCGCACAAGGGCAGGCGATCAACAGCGAGGAGGCCAACACGACAATCGAAAACTCGAAGACCGGCACGCCACCAACGACCGGTCCACCGCCGACCGGCTCGAGCAGCGGCAGCCAACCGCCGAGTGCGGCCGAGATACTATAGAGCGACTCGGGGAAGACGAACCACAGCGTCGACCAGGCGAGCGCATTTAGAATGACCGCAGGCACGAAATACGCGCTCACGCGATCGACGACACGCTGGATGTCTGGTTGGCGAGCCTGTGCTTCTTTGACGCGTTTGACGATCTGTTGGATCGCGGTTTGTTCGCCGACATTCGTTGCTTCGACTAGCAGGACGCCGTTTTCATTGATCGTACTGCCGACGACCTGGTCGCCGTCAGTTTTTTCCACAGGGACTGATTCGCCAGTCACCATCGATTCGTCGACCGCGCTGTGGCCCTCAACTACGATGCCGTCTGTTGGAATCTTTTCGCCCGGTCGAACTTTCATTACCTCGCCGACTTCGATGTCGTCAACTGAAACGACGACCTCCTCGCCATCTCGGATGAGCGTTGCTTCGTCGGCCTGCATCTCTAAGAGTTCACGAAGTGCCGACGAAGCCCGCGCTTTCGAGCGCGCCTCGAGCCAGACACCAACGTAGATAAACCACAGAATGATCGCGACAGCCTCGAAGTAGAGTCCGCCAACGATCCACTCGAGTTGGACACCCGTACTGTAGAGATACCCTACCGAGGTGCCGACTGCGACCAGTGTATCCATGTTGGCCTGTCGGTTGTTGACGAACGCGGCGTAGGCTCCCTTGATGAAGTGTCGGCCGAGTGTTGCCATCAGCCCTGTGGCGAGAATGAACTCATACCAGCCGGTCTCAAGGCCAAAGACGGTCTCGGGCAGAAAGCCCGGCACGAACATATCAACCATCACCAACAAGAACGGCGCGGCTAGTAGGCCACCAATGATCGTCCAGTTGCGTTTGGTTCGGAGTTCGCGTTCGACTGCGCTTTCGCGTTCCTCGGTGAGATTGTCGCCTTCTGTCGGCCGGTCGGGTTCGTAGCCGGCAGTCTCGATGGCATCATAGACCGCGTTTCGAGTCGTATCGTGGGGGTTAAACGAGACAGTTGCCTCGTCGGTGGCAACATTGACATCTACGCTCAACACTCCGGCGAGTGTCGAGACGTGGTCGTCGACGGCCGATGCACACGTCGCACACGACATCCCAGCGATGCCGACTGTTGTCGTCTGGCGGTCAGGTTCGTAGCCCGCAGCCGCAATAGCGTCGTATATCTCATCGAGGCCAACCTGCTGTGGGTCGTACTCGACGGTGGCTTCGTCGGTTGCGAAGTTGACATCAGCCGAGTCAATGCCCTCGAGAGCGGTTATACTCTCTTCGACTGCCGAGGCGCAGGTCGCACACGACATGCCCGATATAGAGATCGTTGATATCACGATTGAATCACCTAGGCTAACAGAGGGGCTCTTGTTTCAAGCGGGTTTCTATTAACAGACTGCGGGTTTGTGAGCCGAACTATTTAGAATCCAAACTCACGGTCAGTTGACCCGCGAGTGGCGGGCGTCGTACTCGGTTTCATACTCTGCGAGACAGGACGAACAGCAAAAGGCCTTCGTCTGGCCATCGAACTCCGTTCGGATGCCTTCGCTGTCGACGGTATTATCGCAGACAACGCACGAAACAGTAAACTCCGAGTCTGCAAGCTGCATACTCCAGGTTTGTTTATCGAGCAGGCTAATATCAAACTGTGAGATGTGAGTCATTTCGAGGGTCGCCTCGAGCCACTGGCTGAGATCGACCGTTGGTGGGTGTCCCTGTGCGATGACACGGCTGTCGTGAGTCTGAAAGACGTGTTCGATGCTTTCGGTTCGGCTCAGTTGGGTGTACACTGACTCGGCGTGTGGTGGTGTTACCTGAAACTCGAGAAGAATCGGCGTTCGAGCGTTGAGCTGCTGGCGATCGACAGCGATGCTAAAACCGCGAATAACACCCTGCTCGCAGAGTCGATCGACGCGTTCGGAGACTGCCGGCGGCGAAAGCCCCACGTGGTCGGCGATCTCACTGAAGGCGCGTCGGCTGTTTTCTGCCAGCAGTTGGACGATCCTGATGTCGGTTTCGTCTAACTCTCGCTTGCCTCGCATGTGGTGATGTTGCCCACCGCAGCGTATCAACGTTGAGATTTTGTTTCGAAACAATATTACTGAAATAATTCATATGCGAAACAATCAACAGGCCGAACCACGGTACATCAACTCGAGTTGATTCACCCTGTTCGGCTCATCTTGAGTTGGGCTAACCGGGATGAACCAGCGATAGCCGAATCAGGGTGAGCCGAACGATGTGTCGAGACGCTCGGCTCGCAGTGTCGTTATTACCGAACCCCGAATCAGGTAGTAACAACCGGTTTAGGGGCAGATACCCGACGGTTCGGTATGGATCTCGGACTCATCGCGGCGGTCATGGGCCTTGGAGTGATTCACGGCATTCTGCCGGATCACGGCTGGCCGATTGCGGCGACCTACGCGCTGGGGTACGACCGAAAGTGGCTCCGTGGCACCGTCGCCGCGCTGATTTTGGGTGTCGGCCATCTCATCAGTAGTATTGCGCTCGTGGTTGCGTACTTCTGGTTTGCCAGTTTTGCGGCGTTCGCCGAAGGCCCGTGGATGAAACCGCTGGCCGGGAGCATGCTGATTGCACTCGGTATCTATGAGTACGCAAGCGGCGGCCACGGCCATCAGCACGATCATGACCACCTTGAGCACCACAGCCACGACGCTGCCGACCAGCATAGCCACCACAACCATGATCACGACACAGACGGCGACCACAATCAGGAATACCGCGAGGGTCACGACAACCACGACGGCTACAATCACAAACAGCATACGCACGACGACCACGGCCACGAACACAGCGACCATCACGACGGCCATGACGAACCGACCGGATTCCTCGGCGGCATTCGGGGTCGACTTCCCGGCGGCGGCCATATGCATCCCACCCGAGAACACGCCGAAGAGGGACTGCTGACGCTCGGGGTCACTGCGCTCGTCCTCGGATTCGCCCACGAAGAACCGATTCAGATTCTGGCGATCTGTGCTGGCACGCCGTTTTGTCTCGAGCTTATGCTGCTGTACTCGCTGGCAGTAATTGCGGCGATTCTCGCACCCACACTGCTGTTGATCGCCGGCTACGAACACCACCGGGAACAAATCGAACAGTACACGCCCTACTTGCCAACGCTCACCGCAGTCGTCCTCGTTGCGGTTGGGTTGGCGTTTATCGTCGGGATCTTCTAGCGAACCGAGTCCAACAGAAGTTTCTGTTCGACCCGTTTGACCTCGTGTTGGACGTCTCTGACCGCATCGATGTTCGCGCTAATCGAACTCACACCTTCTTCGACAAGGAACTGTACCATCGCGGACTTCGAGGCTGCCTGTCCGCAGATGCTGGTGTCGACGCCCAGCGCACGGCAGCGTTCGATTGTCGATTCGATCAGCGACAGCACACCAGGGTGCAGCTCGTCGAACCGATCGACGACATACTCGTTGTTTCGGTCGACCGCGAGTGTGTACTGCGTGAGGTCGTTGGTTCCAAAGGAGACGAAATCGATACCCGCCTCAGCGATCTCCTCGATAAGCAGCGCACTGGCCGGCGTTTCGATCATCACACCCCAGCGAGCCTTTTCGGGGTCAATGCCAACGGCCTCCATGTGTGTTCTGGCCCGTTCGACGTCCTCGGCGTCGTTGACCAGCGGCAACATGAGTTCGACGTTGTCGTAGCCGATATCGAACAGCCGGCTGAACGCGGCCAACTCACACCGGAACGGCTCGGGTTTATCGAGGCTGCGGCGAACACCGCGGTAGCCCAACATCGGGTTGTGTTCGTGTGGCTCGTCGGATCCGCCCTCGAGTTCGCGGAACTCGTCGGTTGGCGCATCAAGTGTTCGAGCACGAACTGGTCGTGGATAAAACGCTTCAGCGACTGTCCGAATCCCGTCGACGAGTTCGTCGATGTAGGCCTCCTTGCCGTGGTCGGCAATGTACTGTTCGGGGGTTTTGCCCAGCGAGATCACCATGTGTTCGATTCGCAACAGTCCGACGCCGTCGGCTCCCGTTGCTGCAGCGCGTTCGGCGGCCTCGGGAATCGAGAGGTTGACCTTGACCTCGGTGGCGGTCATCGGTTTGACAGGCGTCTGTGGGCGAACCGACTCGACAGGGTCGGGCTGGATCGCCGGCTCGTCTGGTTTGGTCGGCCCACCAGCCCGAATAACACCCATATCGCCGTCGACCGTCACGAGTTGTCCATCCGAAAGCACCTGCGTGGCATCGCGGGTGCCGACAACCGCCGGCACGCCCATCTCCCGGGAGACAATCGAGGCGTGCGAGGTCATCCCGCCCTCGTCAGTAACGATTGCGGATGCGCGCTTCATCGCTGGCACCATATCCGGCATCGTCATTTTGCTAACGATGATATCGCCTTCGGTTACCTGATCGAGGTGGTCGAGTTTTCTGACGATCCGAACCTCTCCAGAGCCCCGTCCGGGGCTCGCACTTACTCCCTGGACGAGCACGCCCTCGTCGTCGGCCGGCGCAGACTCATCGCTCGAGCCCGCCGAGTTGTCCTCTGTGTCGCTGATCGTCGTGATGGGCCGGGACTGCAGCATGAATATTTCGCCGTTAACCATGGCCCACTCAACGTCCTGTGGCTCGCCGTAGTGGGTTTCGACGGTGGTGCCGAGATCGACCAGGGTTTCGATCTCTGCATCCGAGAGCACGCGCGTGGTTCGTTTGTCTTTGCTGACGGCTTCGAGTGTGGTTTCGCCCGTCTCGGGGTCTTTGATCATCTGTTGTTTCTTATCAGTGATCGTTGATTCGACGACGGTCGCCGTCTCTGGGCTAATCACGTAGTGATCGGGCGAAACCGCACCGGAGACGACGGCTTCGCCGAGACCCCAGGCAGATTCGGCGATCATCTGCCGGTCGCCACTCGAAGGATGCCGGGTAAAGAGGACGCCGGATTTCTCTGCGTCGACCATCTGCTGGACGACAACCGCGATGTCGACCGTCTCGTGGTCAAAGCCCTGATTGGTTCGGTAGTGGACGGCGCGTTCGGCAAACAGCGAGGCCCAACACTCCCGGATGCGGTCGATAAGGTCGGCTTCGGTAACGTTGAGAAACGTCTCGTGTTGGCCCGCAAAGGAGGCATCCGGCAGGTCTTCTGCGGTTGCCGACGACCGGACGGCGACAAACGGCTCGCCGCGGTCGGCCGTCTGGCTGCCGAGTTCGCGGTAGGCGGCGATGATATCGTCCCGAACTGTCTCGGGAACCGATGTCTCGCGGATCAACTCCCGTGCGGCGCGGGCGGCTTCGGCGATTGCAACCGAGTCGTCGGCGTCGGTGGCCAGAATCTCTTCGAACAGTTCGGTTTCGATGCCCGCCGTCTGAAGGAACCTGCGATAGGTGTCGGCGGTGACAACGAAACCGGGCGGAACGGGAAGCCCAGCGTCGGTGAGTTCTCCCAGTGAGGCCCCTTTTCCGCCAACTGCATCGATATCGGTCGACTCCGCCTCTCCGAGCCAGAGAATAGTCATTGTGCAGTGTACTGTTTCATTGATATCCAGAAAAAACTATCCTCAACAATATTGACGTTTTAGCCGACGCGGTCAGTAGAACTCTCGAACCAGATCCATCGCGTCCTCTGGTGGGCCGTCAGGAATCTCAGCCATGTTCTCGGTGACGCCATGGGCCTGTTCGTAAGAGGGCGCGGCCTCGTTCTGATAGAGCACGCCTTGATACTCTTTTTCCATATCCAAAATCAGCTCTGTGGCAGCGTCGTAATCCCCCCGGTCGTGGTCAGTGTCGGCGACATCAACCAGCGAATCCCGGAAGTAGTCGTAGGTGTCGACGTCGTTGAACGTTACACACGGCGAAAAGACGTTGACGAAGCCGAAACCGTCGTGTTCGATAGCTTCCTGGACGATTTCGGCATGGCGCATCGCATCCGACGAGAAGGATTGGGCGATGAACGTTGCACCTGCAGAAAGCGCGAGTGCAAGCGGGTTGACGGGCGGCTGTTTCGGCCCCTCGGGCGTTGTCGATGTCTCGAAGTCCTCACGTGAGGTGGGCGAGGCCTGGCCTTTGGTCAGCCCGTAAATCCGGTTGTCCATGACGACGTACGTCATATCGACGTTGCGCCGAACGGCGTGGATGAAATGACCCACACCGATAGAGTAGCCGTCGCCGTCGCCTCCTGCGACCATCACCTCGAGATCAGGGTTGGCGAGTTTAACACCCGTTCCGACCGGAAGCGCACGGCCGTGGACACCATGCAGCGCATAGCTGTGCATGTAGGTGCCGATCTTGCCCGAACAGCCGATTCCCGCTACAATGAAGGTGTTGTCGGGATCGTTGCCGGTGTTGGCGAGTGCTTTCATCATCCCATTCATTGTCCCGAAATCACCGCAGCCGGGACACCAGGTCGGTTGTTTGTCGGATTTGAAATCCGTAAAGCGTACTTCTGAGCTCATGCTGTCACCTCGGTGTTCGCAAGTGCGTCCGTGATTGCTGTTGCCAACTCGTCGGCCTTGTACCGCACCCCGTTGTATTTGTTAATGCGTTTGACTCGAGCAAGCGCGTCGTGTTCTAACAGATCAGCGAACTGGCCGGTGTTGTTACACTCGACGACCAACACCTCCTCGGCGCTGTTGATCTCCTCGGAGAGATCCGGCCGCGGGAAGATGTAGGGCACCGAGATGAACCTGATTTTGATCCCGTCTGTTTCGAGAATGTCTATCGCCTCGAGTATCGCACCCTCGTTCGAACCCCACGAGACAACCAGCGTCTCGCTATCAGGGTCGCCAAACTCGCGGGGACTCCAGTCTTCTTCGGCCTGGGCGGTTTCGACCTTTCTGTTCCGTTTGTCGACCTGCTTGATCCGCATCTGGCCGTCTTCGGTTCGTCGGCCCAACTCGTCGTGCTCGAGGCCGGTCGTCATGTGCGCGCCGTCGTCAGTGCCGGGCACCGCACGTGGGCTCACGCCGTCGTCGGTCAGTGCGTGGGGTTTGAACTGACCCTTCTCGTTTTGCCACTCGCCGATCGTCTCCTCGTCGACGAGTTTCCCGCGGTCGATTTCGACGGCGTCCATATCGAACGCCTCCGGTGGGAACGTCTGTTCGGTCACCGCGAGTGCCAGATCACCGGTCAGATACACCGGTATCTGGTACTTTTCGGCCAGGTTGAACGCCTCGATTGTTTTCCAGAAACACTCCGCAATTGTTGTCGGTGCGAGCACGAAGCGTGGAATCTCGCCGTGGCCACCGTACAGCATCTGGTTGATATCGCCCTGTTCTTGCTTTGTCGGCATCCCTGTCGACGGGCCTGAACGCATCACATTACAGATGACAAGCGGTGTTTCGGTCGTCCCGACAAGCCCAAACGTTTCGGTCATTAGATCGATGCCCGGCCCCGAAGTCGCGGTCATCGACCGCGCACCCGCCCGTGCGGCTCCGAGTGCCATGTTGATCGCCGACAGTTCGTCTTCGGCCTGAATCACATGTCCACCGTAGCGTTCGATCCGACCCGTGAGGTACTCCATCACGTTGGTCGCCGGTGTGATCGGATACCCGGCGTAGAACCGACAGCCTGCGGCAATCGCACCCATGCCGATGGCTTCGTCGCCGTTGATCAGGATGTAATCGTTGTCGGTCGTCTCCAGGTCGTACTCGAAAGACTGGTCGTAGTTTTCGGTGACGTACTCGCGGCCTGCGCGGGCAGCCTCCATGTTGTTCTCGACGAGTTTGCGGCCTTTCGAGCCGAACCGTTTTTCGAGTGCACTGTTGAGGTTCTCGATTGGGAATTCGGCGACCGCACACGCCGCCCCGAGAGCGACGACGTTTCGCATGATTGCCCCACCGGCCTCTTCGGCCAGGCGCTTCAACGGGACATCGAGCCCGACCATCTCATCGGGAACGGTAGCGTTTTTCATCGTGGTGCGTTCACCGTCATAAATAATCACCGAGCCCTTCTGAAGCTCCGAGCGATTCTCTTCGATGGCTCTGGGCGTCAACGCGATCAGGACATCGAGACGATCGACGACACTCTGGACAGGCTCGAGTGACGTGCGGATCTTGTAGGCCGTGTATCCGCCGCGGATACGTGAGGCGAAATCCTTCGAGGTAAACACGTGTCTGCCCGACCGCGAGAGCGCCTGTGCGAATATTTTTCCCGTAGAGTCGATGCCATCGCCAGCCTCGCCGCCAATGGCCCAGTTGAAGTCCGCAGGCATGTAGTAACTTCGTTTTCTAATGGTAAATCATAAG
>LKMJ01000255.1_pt1 | contig 36844 bp, 56 predicted proteins | sample 643391 | NCBI WGS metagenome assembly LKMJ01 (sample SAMN04112250, study PRJNA286221) | soda lake metagenome | biome: soda lake; feature: Kulunda Steppe; material: water; isolation source: sample PL-Br10 brine of Picturesque Lake | place: Russia: Kulunda steppe | collected 2010-07 | reverse complement strand
CTTCTGAGAATCTGTCCAAGTCTCTTTGATTTAGATTCCACTCACCTTCTGTTGGTATTGTCACCCATATCATTTGTTCTGGGCTAAACCATTCTTCTTCCATTTTGTCGTATTCTACCATTGTTTAACCTCTTGTTTTTACAAATACATGGCTGTGTTGTAGTCATCCGAAAACACACCTCTGGCGTAATCAATTATCTTCACCATACCTTTCTTACGCCCCACATTTTCTTCTGATATATCAACCAGTTCTATACCTCGGTTGTCATATAGCCTATACAAATCAGTTATGTCTTGTTCTTCAACATCACCTGAAGCCTTTTCCATTATTAACCATCTGTGGTTGCTTGAGAAAAAGTAAACTTTGGCCAATGTGTGTCTTAGGTCTTCCGGTACCATGCACCAATTTCTAACTTCAATTAGATTTGATACCCCATCTGTCCACTTGTTTATTTTTATTACACACTCTCCCCCTAAAAGTCTATCTTTTGGGTCATGTAATACTACTCTATCCCCGCCACGGCCTAAACTCTCCAATGACGTTGATTCTGCCCTCTGCAACGCCGTCTCAACCCCATGTGTATCAACAAGGTCCACTGTATCTTCTATCACCTCAACTAAACCCCTTTTAGGTGAGCAGTTTGTATCTGTTATACCCATTTGTTTTCTTACAATATCTGTGGAGTCTGAAGTTCTTATGTAGTCTACCATCTGTGACCACTCCTTACTCTACGCTTTGGTTTTGGTAGCATTGCATCTACCGGTTTTAGGTATGTGTAATCCATTAACATCGGTTCTCCTCTTAGAAGCCCGATATTATCAAGTCTTAGGTCTGCTACACCCCAGCCTAAGTCTAACATTAACTTCCATAAGAATCTACCGTGGTCTTTTTGAACGTGTTTAGTATTGAGCTTTTCCATCAGTATCCACTTTGGTCCGTCTGAGCTTCTATCTGCCGATGAGACCACGGCAGTTCTATCTATTATTTCTTTTGGCACTTGAGTCTTGCCGTCATATATTGTTCCTTTGTTTGAGATTTCATTCTCTCTTTCATTTGCCCAGACTGCTCCATCGTTAGCTACTTTGATTATGTGACTGTCTATATCCTTGTGTTTAAACACGGTTCTGTGAGAACCCTGTCCTATCTGCTCTACTTTGAGGGAGTTCATCACAGACCTTGCGAAATTCCTTGACCCAAACTGTATGTCGTTTAGGTCTGAAACTAAATCCCTTATGTCGTAATCATCACCCCCTTTATCGTAATCAACCATTAGAGGTCAAGCCCCCACTTTTTGAGTTCGATTCTTTCCTTTAAGCTCACTGACTCAAAGTCCACTTTTCTGAATACTCCGCCGTAATCGTTCATTATCGGATCCCCTTGGAATATCGATACATTCTCCTTTTTAATGTCTTGAGCGTCATATCCGTTCTCTAAGAAGTGTTTTTCAAGCTCGAATAGTTGTTTCTTTGTTGGCTCTCCTGTTATGTATGGCATTACTAACCATTTGCTATTCTCACCCCAATCTGTTATGGGGATGAACTTTTCAGTTACTTCTTTTGGGAGTTTTGTCCAGTTTGATATTTCATTGAGGTTTTCGTTTACATTTGTCCCTTTGTGTATTTTAACAACACAAGCGTCCTTTTCATTGAGCAAATCTCCATTTTCGTCTAAGTAAACTGCTCTGTAGTCGCCAGACCCTATTAGTCTCAATGGAGTATCTTCTGCCAATTGTCTTGCGTAGTTATCGTCTGACCTATTTTGGAATTTCTCATGGAGTTGTTCAAATAGCTCTATACCTTCGTCTGTTGCATGGCACATTGGATTTTCTGGTTTCATTTTATCCCTCTCTCTTATTAAGATGATATACGCATACAAGGCGTGTAATATAGTACATTAGTATGAAAAGTATTACGTTAATTTGAATTAACCTGTTTCGCACACCAGTCTTATTGCTTTTGTATCAAGCTCATCCCTAATGTTTGTGCCCATGTTTGTAACATCCCTAAGAGGGGAGTATGAGACGCTACCTACCCTATAAATAGAAGCCATGTCTTCTTTCCCAGTAGGTCTTTTAGGTTGTACTGGTCTATTTGATATGAAATCCCTTATTCTCAGCTCAACATCTTCCCTTGGAGCTTCGCTTTTTAGCTCAAACTCGAACCAAATGTAAGACTCTCTGTTGCTTTCACCACCAGTGAGTGGGATTATGTTGACTCCGGGGGGTATGTTGCCATCTTTGTAGTCGTCAGCACCTGCAATTAGTTCCCCTAAGTCTCTCAAATCTTCAATGTTTAATCTGTCAGCCCCTGTTCTAATAGACACTCTACCAGATTTATGGACTTCCCTTATTTTATATGGATATACTTCTACAGAAGGCACATCCATATCTCTTAAAGCCCTTTGCAGTTTTGCAGAAATCCTCTCCGGGTCTGATACGAAAGCCTCAAGAGCAATTTCACAAACTCCATTGGGGGCACGGTTTGTTTCGTCTATCTGGGGTATCATATCGTATTGAACCATGTTTTTTGTTTTTGTTTGTGTGGGGGTTTTTAAAACTTGGTTCTATCCGAGTCTGCTTTCAAGAGCGTCGGTTATGCTTTCCTTGATGTCAGAAATTGTAGTTGACTGGAACCTTTGCACGAAGTCATCTCCCTTCGCAATTAGGTTTGTCTTGAATCCCCCATCTTTGACACGGCCGTTTACTTGTAGGTCTGCATAGAGGTCTTCACACATGGCGTCTGGGTCTATCTCACCCTTGACCATTTTACACTGTCCGTCTCCAGCGTAGTGAACACAGTCCGCACACCTCGCGCCGTCATCATGGATGTCAGATCCTGTCTTATAGTCCACTTCATCTTTTCTGAATGGTGGGATGAATGAGATTGAGTCATCTCCTTTGGGACTGGCGACATCATCTACCGTTTCAGACTGTCTTTCCGACTCGACGTTGGGCGTTCCCATGGTCTTTTCTTCGAGGGGTTCTGGGTCTTCTGTTTCAAAGTCCCTTTCGATGTAGTCCTCGCCTGTCATGCCGTACTTATCACCCTCATTTTCGATTAGGGATTTTACGACGTATTCCCTAACTTCATCTGTCGCCATCGAAAGGCGCACTTCAATTTCCCCCGTGTCTCTCTGGCGGAAGTAGATTTCTCCATCGTTGCTTGATTCCAGTCTTGGCCTACCTTTTCCTTCAAGAATAGCTTTGAAGTCTTTGATTGGCCATTTTGTGTTGATTATGCTTTTTACTGTGTTCACCACTGGTTTTACTTTGTGGTCTGCTGTTCTAATGGCGACGATTCTTGTTTTTCTGTTCTGCTCCACAGTGTCGGTAATTTCGTATTCGAGTGTCATTGTTATCCTTGAACCGCTTTCAGCACCGTTTCTCTTACTTGTCTAACTACGCCAAGCTCGCCTTTGAGGGCGATTTCCCTTTCAAATGAGTTGAGCTGTTCATCTGTCACTGCACCCTCAAGTCTCATCGGACATCTATACAACGTTAATTTGTCATCGAAAGACAAATCTTCCCATGACATAGACCCTCTGATTACATTGTTGGCTATCAAATACTCCCTTTGGGTTATGTCTATGTTGACGCTCATGATGGGATTTTTATGTCGAACTCAAGTTCTGGTTCGTATGAAATATGGTCTGTTTCACCGAGATTAGCTGTAGGGTCTATCAACTCTCCGTTGACCTCCATCCATGCGTGAAGCTCTGCCTCATCCGTGAGTTTTGCCTCACCAGCTACTACAGTAAACTCATTAACCCCGAGGTGTGGTAGCACTGAAGCCGTTAGGAACACGTAATCTTCACAATCACCTATTCCCTCTTTCATCAGCTCTCTGGGAGTCTGCCACTCCTCCGTGAGTTCGTATTCGTATTCGTCGTTGATGTGTTCCCATACAACTCTTGCTATTTCAGCAGGGTCATCTATATGGTCAACATCAAACTGCTTTGCATACCTTTTCACGCTTGGATCATCTGGGTTGATATAGTTGTTATTATTGTTTGTCAACCTATATTCCCAGGTTCTCCAAAACCTTTTCAACATCATACTCTCAAAAAACTCTCTTACCATTTTTCCCTTCTTAGTCAAGCAGTTTGTCAAGCACAATTCCTGTCGCCGCCCCTGTTACTATTGACTTTACTACTGAATCTACCAAGTCTGCTGTGTTTATTCTTATTTCAAACTCACCTTCATCACTTTTTTTCTTTTCATCCCTGTATTCAACAGGGTTTTTTCTCTCTCCCCATTCTACTGGCATATTAATCACCTTGTAGTTGTTGAGATGCCATAAACCTTTCAAGCTCAAGGTCGTCTTCTTCTCCTGTTGCAATCAGTGTTATGCCAATAAGGGCTGCGAACCCAACACCCCCAATGATTAAATGGGTTCTACTCAACCCACCAGCATTGACTGGGTTACCTTCTTTGTCGTATGACGCTTTTTCTTTGTCTGTTACTGGTTCCCCTTGGCTGTCATATCCAACATAGTCTTCTGAACTATCATCGTGGGATAAGAAACCGTAATCTGGTGTAACTCTTTGTGTTGTGTCAATAGCGGAGCTTGCCAGATTAGATGCACCCCCACTTATTCTTCCGAGCAGACCGGCTGTTTGAAACCCTGTTGATATGTCTTCCCTTGTGTGCCTTCTGTGGCTGTAGTCAACCTCTATTTGATCTTGCATTGTTACAAGTCTCCTATTTCATCCTCGATTTCATCTTCTGACAGTCCGAATAGCCCTTCTTCTTCATCTCCCATTCTTCTTGACAGGAAAAACAGCCCGGTTATTCCTGTAGCAGCACCAGCAAGAAGCATAGGACTTGGCATGCCTTGTTTCATGTCTTCGTCGGCAACTGCTGATTTATCACCTTCACTGTCTCTGTCTTTACCCCCACCCTCCCCTCCTTCTGAGGGTTGGTCGTCATTCCCTGGACAAGCAGCAACGGCTTCCTCCTTGTTTGGGTAATATGGTAGTTTACCCATTGTTTCAACCTCATCAACACGCATGAAGTCCTCGTCTTTGTCTATTGCTACTGCCTCCCCTTCTTCATCTTGGGACAGTGTAAAGTATCTTTTTGACCCATCAGTAGCTTCCTGCTTAAAGATAACACAGATGTCAGTCTCCTTTACTTCTTCAAGCTCACCCCATTCTTTTACTGGTCCTTCTGACGGATCTCTTTCATCTGGCTGTGGTTGTTCTTCATCTCCTTCTGCGTCCTCGTCTCTTTCGGATGTGTCATGAACAACTTGGCAAGCCTCTTCTGCTTCGTCTGTTGTTTCGTGGCTTGGTGGGTCATCCCAAGTTTTGAGTTCGTCCATTGGGAAAGCATCACCGTTAGTATCAACAGCGTAAGCCATGTCATCTTCAAAGGCTGTAATAGTGAAATATCTGACCTCATCTGAGTAATCACCAGTACCCCTCTGTTCAAAGATAACACAGTGTCCTGTTTCTCCGTATTCTTCCGGTTCACCCCATTGAATACCCCCTTCGGTGCCTAATGCTTCTTGTTTAGGATCACCACCTTCGTGGCCTGTTGTTAGGCTTGCTGCCGCTCCGCCAATCACACCCCCAACATCTGATGCCAAATTGAGGGCACCACCACTTAACTGAGCTGTTGATGAAATAAGATCACCACCCAACTCTGTGGCACCACTAACAAGGTCTGTAGCCCCGTCTTCAAGACTTGAACCTAATCCTTCTATCTCTGAAAGGGCGTCAGACCCAGTATCCTGCAAAAAGCCCCCAGCGTCTGATGCCGTATCTGTAACACCATCAAATAAATCCGACCCTGTATCTGTAACAGTGTCAACTGCATCTGACCCAAAGTCTGTGGCTTCATCAAGCGCGTCAGATCCGAAGTCTGCGGCGTCGTCAAGAGTATCTTCAGCACCCTCTACTATATCAGAACCAAAGTCGGATGCGTCATCAAGGGCGTCACTTCCGAAGTCAGCAGCATCGCCAAGACTATCCGTTACAGTATCGGTTGCATCGTCAGCGAAGTCTGTGGCATCGTCAGCGAAGTCTGTAGCTTGGTCAAATCTATCCTCTGCCCCTTCTGATATTTCGTCAATACCATCATCAACAAATTCAGATGCGTCCGAAACCCTGTCTGAAACCCCATCAGTGGCATCATCAAGACGGTCTTCGAGCGTGTCCCTTGCACCGCTCAGGTTATCTTCAACATCGTCAAGAGCATTTTCAGCCCTATCTTCAACGGATTCTCTTGCGTCACTCGCACCATCAGTTACAGTGTCAACCGCATCAGACCCCGTGTCTGTTACCGTGTCAACAGCATCGGACCCTGCATCAGTTACGGTGTCAACAGCATCAGACCCCGTGTCTGTCACCGTGTCAACTGCACTTGACCCCGCATCGGATACAGTGTCAACCGCATCAGATCCCGTATCGGATACGCTGTCAACCGCACTTGACCCCGCATCGGATACAGTATCAACAGCATCGGACCCTGCATCGGATGCGCTGTCAACCGCACTTGACCCTGCATCTGATACAGTGTCAACCGCATCAGACCCTGCATCAGTTACGGTGTCAGTCACACCTCCTATTAAACCTGTGTGTCTATTTTTCTTTCTTTTCCCTGTAGTTTCTCTGTAGTCAGTCATTTAATTTCCCCCATCTGGTGTTGCTTTGGTGTAGCTACTGTACAACAGGAAGCTCCCTGTTAGCATCCCCACAACTGACAGAGGTGTTAGTGGGGTGTCAAGGGTGTATCCGCCCTGCAACCCTAACCATCCAGAACCTACAACCATGCCAGCACCCAAGAATATATTGCCTATGTCCATTTCTCCGAATGGACCTGGGATAGACCCTCCTGTTAACCCCCCAAGGGTAAATCCAGTTATCCCAGCACCAGCAATGTCTGTAGCTCTATCGAAAGTCAACCCACTACCGGTTGCTGCTGCTCCACTTCCGGTTTGTGAATATGCTGACCCTCCAGTGCCAGTTGTGCTACTGGAGTCACCACCGCTATCAGAGTCTCCATTGGTTGAATCTCTGTCAGAAGATCCGCCACTTGATGAACGCCCTGTTGCAGATCCTATTACCCCTCTTAGGGCTGTTGCCGCCCCGCTACCTGCCACAGCCCCCTTAAGTGCGCTACCTGCTGAACCTATAGCCGGGATTAAGGGTAGTGCCCCGGTATGGTAATCTGTCCCTTCTCTTGTGTGTCTCCTCTTGGAGACTGTTTGCTGGTAGTTAGTCATTTAACTTCTCCCTCATTCTTTCGAGTTTTTGTCTGTCGGCTTTTCTCTCCTTCAAGTTTTCGATTCTTTCCCTGAGGTCTTCTTGTTTGCTCCTTAGCTCTCTTTGACTTTGTTTCAGGTTCTCAACAACACCGAATAGTTTTTCGAGTTCCTCGTCATGTCCTTCTATCACTTCAACCAACCCCTCGAAGTGTTTTGTATCCCCCATTCCGTGGACTACTTTTTCAAGGTCATCCACTTTCTGGCTTGTTTCCAACTTCTTTTTGTAGTACCTGCTGGCGAAGAAGCCGACTACAGACAACACCACAACGAAGGCGGCTTCTACCGCATGTTCCAATACAATACCTCCTAACAACTGTACCATCAACATTCATTGATCTCCTTTGTTTTATTTTGGCGATTGCCCGGTCATTCTTCTATTATGCTTGCCCTTTGTGTGAATTTTTTTCCTCTGCCCACACCGGCGTCATCGGTTTGGTTATAAATAATCATATTGGGGATTTATTTTGTTACTGTCCTATACTTCAGGGTCACCAGTAACCCTAAACTCATCCTCTTCATCATCGTAGACAATCCAAATATTAGTATCCCTTTGCTCGTACATTTCTATGATGTCCCCTTCTTCATCTTCAAACTCTATTGACGAGTTTCCACTCATAACGACGATAAAGTAATTACCAGATGTTCTCATTGAATCTGGTAATACAACAGCACCAGCATTATCATATGCGTAGATAGCTTCTGGCTCGTCGAGTTCGTAATATTCTCCCGATATTACACCGCCAAATGTTAGGTCAGTCATTATTATTCATCTCCTATGTTTTCCGAAGGCTCTAAGCTCCATTCATCATCACCTTCGTATATTGCTTTGATGAATGTTTCGGTAGTTCCAACGTGGAACGTGTCCTCATCAAGTTGTTTGAAAGTCGACTCGCTGCCTTCATCTGTTTCAATGATTATTTCATATTCGCTGCTCCCTGACCCTGAGATGATGACGTAATTCCCTTCTTCTTCGAGGCTTTCATCAAGGATGAATATTGAATCATCATTCCCTGTTTCTGCTGTGTAAGTCTTGAAAGCCTCATCAACTACCATTTCACCGCCTGAGTTATGTCCTGCGAATCTAGGTCCAATCATCTTTAGAACGCCTCACTTGGGCCGATGTACCATGTTGTTTCATCCTCGTCAAACACAAGGATGAATTGTGCAGGTCTTGAGCTGGATGGCGACGTTGAAGTAAATTCATCATCCTCAGCAAGACCTATTACAGCCTCGCCTTCAACTTCAAATTGTGTGAACTCATTCTCTTCTGAATCCCCCTCTGATGTGTGGTTAAACACAAGAACATTTTCATCCGTGTTCATGGACTCATCAATAGTGATTGTTTCTTCACCCTCCATTGTGTTTATGGACCACATAGACCTCTCCACATCAGCAATTCTTTCACCGTCTAAGAGGCCTTCGTATGAAATTTCAGGGTCTCCGCTTTCTGCAGTACCATCGTCGCCATCTCCATCATCATCATCGGTTGAGTCTGAGTTGATGGCATCAACTATGTCCTGGAGATCACCGCTTTCTTGTGGTTGAAGTCCCATTAGACATCACCACCATCATCTACCTCAATGCCTATACCACCCATCACCGAACTTGTTTCAGATGTGTTAACCATTTTTATACCTACCGATTGTGTTTCCGAAACGAGTAGTGCGTTATCTTGTTTATGGAAGCCAGTATCAAACTGGTCGATACTTGTTTCTTCTTCCATTTCACCGCTATCATCTAAGTCGAACGCCCTGTACAAGTCTGCTTGTCCACTGGACATGATTTCATGCAATTCAGCAGCCCCAGTTTCGGCTGAAGCTCCTTCCAAGATGATCTCATCCCCAGGTTCGACAACCTGAACTTCTACGTATGGATCATTAATAGCCATTTGTTACTGTCTCCTTGCTGCAAGTTGGGCTTCACTCTCGTTTGCCCCTGATATTTCTTCAATTTGACGTGGGGTGTATCGCTTACCCCTTCTTGTTGCCAATTGAAGTTCCGATTCATCCAGAATATCTGATATTATTCTGGCAGCAACCGACGAGGTTATGTTTAGACTCTCCTCAGTGTTGTTTTCCAATAAGACACCCACCGTTTTGGTGTCTTCTGTGTCGTTTCTGAACGACGGTTTTGGATCATCTTCAACAGTAATATGGAGAGACTCACCATCTCCCGATATGATTTCATCTTCCTTTTCATAGCTCCCCTCGTTATCGAGGCTTGCTATTATCAATGAAACGTTTTCGGGGAATGGTTCACCTAGACCTTGGTAAGCAGAGGCTTCAACAGCCTCAATAACTCTTTCCGGCTCTAACTCCTCAATAGCCAAAGGCTCAACTGAATCTGATTCGACAGTATCAGAGAACCTTGTTTCTATATCTTGAGTTAAACCGGATTTAACTTCTTCCGAGAGGCTAATCGTTACCTCGCCCTCGCCGGAAGAAATAGCTTCCAGGTCATCGGTGAGAGTTAACGACTCCGTTTCACTCTCTACTACACCATCGGATTGGTGTAGAATCTCAATGAGGGCACCAGACCATATCTGAGCTTCCCCAGATGAGTCCACAGATACGGATACCCCTCCAAGTATGTCTATTGATTCTACTTGGTCGGATATTTCTTTTCCATTATCAAGAAGTTTTATTGAACTCCCACCACCCTCTGCTATTGGTGGATCTCTTGATGGTCCGATCATGTTAGTTAGCCCTCACTCCTATATTGACTTCATTCTCACCTGAGGTGTCTGAAGAAACCCTCACTTTAGTTTTGCTTCCAACCATTTTTGTTTCCATGAAAACTGGGGTTTCTTCGTCGCCTTGGTAACCATCAGTGCTTGCTGGCCCCCTCGACATTATAACCTCTGAGTCTTCGTTCATGAAATCAATTTCAACAATAAAATCACCATCAGCATCATCCACAGATACTGTCACAGTATCCATGTTTTCTGATATATCAAAAGTGAACTCGTAACTACCATCTTCGAGATTTTTGGAAAGAACATGATCGGATTTGCTCAATTCTTCCCTTGATTGTGTTATTATTGAATCTCCTCCCTCGCTTGAAAGGGCTGAAACCAATTTTGAGAAGTCTTTGACCTCTACTTCTTCACCCAGGGTTACAACACCTAACTCCCTTTCTTCGTTATCAATAACATCAATTTCGCCCTCGTCTACTGTAACTACACCAACCTTTCTACCCTCATCATCTGTTATATTTATATCACCCTGTTCAACCTTGACAACAACCCAGTCATTTACAACATCGGCTCCTGGGAAGTTTGCCAAATAAGCTATCTCGTCCTGGTTGCTGTATTTTCCTGATTCTGCCATTGTTTACCTCCTCATCGGATCCCTGTGTATCAGAGAAAACGTCAAATCATGCCTTGGTTCTGTTGGGTCTATTAGCTCCATTTGAGTGTTGTATCTGTTATCATTGGACGCAACAACAACTCTTGGGTTTCTATCAACCTCATCTGTAAACAACTCAGCATGACCATTTTCATCCGTCCTACCTCTAACTCCAGTTCCAGTCACCCTCACATCAACGTCTTGTATAGGGGTTGAGTCTTGTTGAGCAATTACATCAACTCCTATGCTAAGTTCCATGTTTTCCCCTGAGAATTCTTCCTCATAGAATTCACCCTCAGAAAGTTGTCCTGTTTCAGCATCCCAGAAGCCCATTACTGTAATGGTGTATTCATCAATGGGCAATTCTGTTAATTCTACAACTCCATCTTCATCAGTTAGCTGAACTGAACTGTTTATATCCACTACAGCATTTGATATTGGTTCCCCAGTGAATGGCTGTTTAACCTCAACTTTTACACCTGCATACTGGAAGTCGAAAGATTCTTCCCCTCCATCCTCAATATCAATTGATTGTTCAACACCCCCAGATGGCCATGAAAACTCAAATTGGCCGGGTGGTATTGATTTGGCCTCATATCTACCGTCTTCATCCGTTCTAAATAAGAACTGGTCGTCGAATAGGACAGCATCCCCTTCTACAGGGTCTCCATTCACGTCAGTTATAGTACCCTCAACAAGAGCAGTCCTAAAGTCAACCTCTGTCTTGACTTCACTAAACTCAACCTCTTGTGTAACCCCCTGGTTAGCCCAAGCAACTTCTCCCTCGTCTATGTCAGGTATTTCTGTTGATAAAATCCCGTCCTCATCTGTCCTACCTAAATTATTAGACCCTATATATATTGATTGGTCTTCTATAGGTTCTCCATCAAACTCCGATACAGTGACAACTAAACCTATCATAGACTGGGATATTGGGAAAATTTCAACCCTTAATGATGGGTAAGATGGGCTTATACTCCACACATCATCGAAGTCGAACCCTTCCATGTTTTCTTCCGCACTTGACCCAGTCATTTCATCCTCAGGTATTCCCTCAGAGTAGTCGTCAAATCCGTTTACATGGGTGTCTGAAATCTTTGTGGTTGTATTATCAGTGTCCCAGTAACAGTTAACTATCCCTTCATCACCTTCTCCTACAAATGAGCCAACACTATCACTGTCAACCTCGTTTGCGTTTTCGTTGGACTCTACATATCCAACAAAGTAACACCTTTCTACTTCCATTGGGTGGTAATCGTTAACAAGAGCCTTTGCCATAAACCCACCTGTTATTCCACCACCCTCTACATATCCCATAGAGAAACAGTCTTTAGTTATCCCCGAGCAATTCCCTACAAAACCACCAGTAAACTCAGTATCTGAAACAACATCTGAAGTTGCGTAACACATCCTAATTATACCTGAGCTATACCCTGCAAGACCCCCAATCCCTCTATTATTTGGGGTATGAGTTGCTCCAGATGACCCTGTTGTAACTATCGAACCGGTGAAATAACATTTTTCCACCACCGGGGTTTCGAGTTTTTCATCTCCGTCTTCCTCTTCTGGGTCTGAAAAGACTTGAGCCTTTGAATTACCAACTATACCACCCATTTGTAAACCTGTTACAATCTCCCCATCAGCATGGCAGTTTGAAATTTTGGCTCTTTTTGTCATTCTTCCTACAATAGCCCCGGCTTCACTATCACCGGAGTATATTGTAGCATCAACTTCACAGTCCGAGATTTCTATCCTTTCAACAGACTCTCTTTCTTCGTACACGCCGGATACATCGTATAAATCTGTTGCTGGTTCATTTGTCCTTTGATAAACGGCAGCTATCCCACCTATAGTTTGATCTCGGGAAGATATTTCCCCAGTTACCCTACAATTTGTTATATCCCCATATGCCCTTGATGCTATACCACCTACAATATTGCCTCCGCTGATTTCAACATTAAGAAGCTCAAGATCCCTAACTTCTTTTACTTTTCCTAGGAAACTAACGGTGTTGACATCGGTGTTATAAGGCCTTAAAATGTGAAGGTTTCTAATGGTATTGTTTCTACCATCAAAGCTAATGACATTCTTTTCCTCACCATCCGGAGGTTCAAGACCTAACCCATCATTCCAGTCTTCTGTTTCGCTCGCATTAATATTATTACCGAGTGCGAAATGATCTTCGTCTCCTTCCTTGAGTAGCTTAAGGTCTTCTACATCCGTTAAGATGTAAGGGTCATCTTCCGTTCCTGAACCGTCTAAGTCATTGAGTGACATTATTTAGAACTCCTGTGTTGCTATCCTTGAAACGATTTCAGCCTGTCCGTCCTCGTCATCTGAGTAGCGGGCCACGTAATTAGCGTTTTCAGTGAACTTAACAACCCCACCCATGGAATCAGGGAACCAAAACATATCGTTTACAGTACCAAGTGGACTTTTTGTCCACCCTCCTACTGTTTCTTCCTCATCTACAATAATAGCGTACTCTACCCCTTGGTGGTTGTACGCTCCCACACCCATTAAATAACCTGATGAAATATCTTCCCCAGTTGAAGCTATTACAGCCTCTTCTCCTGGGTCAAGTATCACCGACCCCAGTTGGTTTGCATGAGGTAAATCTTTTGTTTCATATATGTTGATACTACTACCTCTCATCACAGCATCCCTACCAGCCTCTCCAGACCCTACCATTACTGACAATGCGTCATTTGCCCTTTCAGACTGCCTGACACTATTACCAGATGAGTTAATAACCACAATCTCATTCTGGTCTATGTCAGATTCGGCAGTGACTTTAGCCTCGAACTTGCTACCGCCAATATCGAAAATGGCCCGACCTTTCTCGTTGCTGCTTATATCAGTTTCAGCAGTTCCAACAAGGCCTCTTGGCAGGTCGTCCATGTCGAGGTTGGTAGGGTCCATCTGGTTGTTAGCTTGAACACCAGCAAGATCAGACATGATCTTTGTTTGGACGATTTGATTGTTTAACATCGCGGCCTTAAAGTCGTCATTACCGGAGAAGTAGGAAACAACCCTCTCAAGAAGTCCGAGATTGTCTTCTACTTCATTCGGCGAGATCAGTCGGTCCATTCTATGTCACCCCGTAATTTTCATTCCGCCGACTGTAACGACTATTACACCGTTGTTATCACCATCAGCCCTTGAATGAATGCCATCAACAACATCATCGTAAACACCATCTGTGATTATGTGAGTATCTCCCGGTTGGAGAAGGAACTCATCAACAACAGTCCCACTATCGCTGGAGCTGTCTTCTGAATCCCTATCGTTCACCGTCAAGTGAGTCTCATCACTTGCTGAGTCGGAGTATTGAACCTTTATATACTCGGGCGCAAGTGTCTCCTCTACCCTAAGGTCCAACACTTCATTGAAAGAGTCATTTTCAGGGCTAATTTCTACCACACCGCTAACTGGCGATCTGCTTTCTCGTATATCTTGAGCCATTATTTAATCCCCCTAATTTCTTTGACCATATCTCCATCCACTGGGGTAACTCCCCAGTAGTCTTCGAGGTCGTAATCAATCTGTCTATCCATACTGCCCGCGTTAGCAATTGGAATAGGACTCCCTGGAGACAGGATACGGCGGATTGCGTCCCTGTCTACAGAGTCGTTAGGACTAAGGATCCTAACATTATATTCCCTCATTTTGATGCTGAGTAGAGGGCTTGAAGGCTCCGTGTCTGCATTATAGAAGTTGAAGTCCAAATGAACACCCGGGACAATGAACAACTCCTCTGCATCTGTAGGTTCTTCATACGGGCTGTCATCACCGTCAACAAACCCGTAGTCTCTACCAGGACGCGGCGACCCTAAATTAGGCAGACTACGCAACCTCGTCTCCCCTTCAGGGTAATTTGTGTACCGTTTAATGTGTGATGGTGCTTGTCCAATACCGGCATGAAGAACTTTCTTGTCCTTCTTTTCGATATGGAGAATGTCATCACCGCTATGTTGTAGCTGCTCCCATCCTGAAGAGTCTTCCCCTTCAACTACACCAACCCCAGTATAGGGGTCGTATTTCATTTGCTCCCACGATTCAACCTCGAAGAAAATAAGACCCTCCGAGAACCTGATGGCGAAAAGATCGCCTGTATTCAGGAATTTTTCTTCGATTGATTGAAGTCCTTTGTTTGTCATTTCAGTTGTCTCCGTTAAATGTTGTTTTATGTGTTAGTTCCATAGTTTTCACTAATGGGTTATCTACTGTCTTCCCGAAAAAAATTGTAATTTCATTTTATCCCCCGCACCCTTGTTTTTTTATCAGGGCGAAAGATTTACCGCCGTTCTACCTTAGAGTGTGGTTGTCAGATTGTTTACAGCCAGGTCACAATGCTGTCAGAGTCATTGTCAGCCATCTGCTCTGGGTCGATCCGACGGTACTCTTTGTGAGGGATGAAAGTGAACCCTACGAAGTAAGGAGCAGGATCCCCTTCGCGGTCGGCGTAAACCTCCGCGTAAATATCGTCCGTCTTTTTCAGAACGATTGGAGTATCCAGCCACTTGATCTGAAGGTCAGTTTCCTGGAATGCGTATTCCGTGTTGACTGCCGGGCGTGGTTGGTCGTTCAGCCGCCAGTTAATTCGGCTGATGACAGGATCCTCAGCGTGGCTTCCTACACCGAGGATAATATGGACTGCGTTATCGCCCACGGTAGCAGGCCCGTTAACGCCCCCAGAACCTTCAAGGTTGTCTGGGACCTCTCCGTCGATCCATGTCTGCACTGGATCTTCGAGGTATCCATCTTCATCAGTCTCGAACTCTGGGAGGTTCATCCACGAGTTCCATCCGAAGTAACCCGAATGAATCTCGTCGATGCCGAAGTTCCCCGAGCCCGGGGACATACCGTCAAAAGTACGGTCGAACTGAGCTTTAGCAATCTCAGCCGCTTCCTCGATTTCGGTCTTGTAATCCATCAGCTTCTGGATTTTGACCTGGGTATCGAGTTCTCGCGTGTCCTCGAATCCACGAGTCAGAGAAAGTTTGAAAATGTCCTTCTCGTCATCCGAGAGCGAGTTTCGCTCAACACCGTTCTGGGAAGGGTTGTCAATTTTTGGCATATCAGTTCACCCGTTTATGCCGTGTCCAGACGGTATGGTGCTTTCTTTTTTTCTTTATCCGAGTCTGAATCGGACGACTGCCGGCGTCGGACTTCGACAGTCCGGCCAGTATCGGATGCGGTGCTGAATGTGTTGGCGAGTTCTGAGAATCCAGCACCCTGGATACCATAGCCAACAAACTCTGCTGCTTCGTTGGGAACCTCACCCACGTCACCAAGCAGCTCTTCCGATCCGACTGCGATACCAGTGCCGAGAACGATTTTGCCCGCGCTAACCCCCGTAGAACCGAACGGAAGGAAGCGGGACATCTGGCTCCCGACGAACGTAGAAGCGAAAGATCCCGCACCGACTGCGGCACCTCGAATTAGCTTCTTTTGGACAACTTGGAAATCCATTATTGGAAAAACCGTTTACGCGATCTGAGGACGACGGATTGGACCGTCGCTCTCCTGCTTATAGACCTGAAGGGCCTCGTGCTGACTGGTCATGTTTTCTCGGATAGGCTCTGCACCTTTCTCACCTTTCTGAGCGAGATTTGCAGCTGCCTGAGTCATGACCTTGACCTGGCCATCCTGTTTGATGACCGCGAAGCCCTGGGTATTGCTCTCCTCGTTCGCCATCTGAATGGCGTTCTGGAGACCAGAGTGGACATCTGGGAACTGCTGCTGAAGTTCATCCATCGACAGCCCTTTCCATGGGGCCGCTTGTCGGATGATGGTTCCACCCAGTTCTCCGCCAGGACCTTGAAGGAACGGCGAATACTGGACACTGTACCGATCGGAGTTGGAAATGTCGAGAATTTCCTGAAGTCCGATGTCTGGGTCAACTTGTAGTGCGCTGGACATATTGTACCACGCTACGACCGCCAAGCGGCTCGTAGCTAATAGTACATACGCGCGGGGGGTACTTAAGCGTTGATAAAGAAAGTACAAAACAACCTCAAAATACTAAACTCCATAAAAAAAGCCAATGAGGAAAAACCCCCATTGGCTATCTATCAAATAAGTCTGAACCCCTTCTACCCGACCTCCTACTGCCGGAGTCGAACAGACCACCCCCTCTACCCGAACCCGACCTTCCAGTGAACACACTATCCCCACCGAAAACACCACCTTCGCCATCGAAGATACTCTCCCAGGCCATGTTTTCAACATCACCCAAATCCATCATACCGCTTGCGATCAGATTTGCCATGATGTTTGCCACATCTCTCATTTGGGCATTAGGCCCATGCTCGTCGAACAGCCTTTCTTGAACATCCCCAACACTACGGTTAAATTCTTCTTTGGTGGCGAAAGTTCTTGTGTTACTCCTGGTAGCAATCCAGTAAACATCCCTATCTATATTGGTAATGTCGTTATCCTCTATATGCTCCTTAACATCATCAAAGAAGTCTATTTGACCATAGCCTTCCTTGTAGAGGTCTTGGACAGCACCATAGATTAGTAAACCCTCAATAGCTATTGAGAGTTCTTGGATCATTTGCTTTCTTTTTGCACCAGTTGCTCCTATGAAGTCGTCAACACTGTGAAAGTCTGGGCCTGTGCCTCTGTCAACACTTCTGGATGAACTTGATCTTCTTGATATTTCCCTCTTTATCTCAGAAAGCCTGCCTTCAGGCAGTCCAAATGCCATTGCATCTGCGGCCCTCTGTCTTTGGTTGGGGATATTTAGTCTTATATCACCGTTAAAGAAATCTTCTGCTGTTGTTACAGCCTTAAACTGCTCCTCTGCATTTTCAGCGTCATTAACGTCAGGGTGGAGATCGCCCTTTAGGTTTCTGCTCTTTTTGGATATTTCGTTCTCATCATACCCTTCTTCGAGTCCAAGGATCTCCTCTGCCAGTCTTTTTAGAAGGGCTTCTGAAGCCATTATATATCAGCCAGATTTCTGGTGACTTCGTTCACTAACTTGGACATCATCTTATCCTCGCCTGCTTTCTTGCAGATTTCATCCGTTTTGCTAAGGGCTTCTTCCTTGCTCATGTTGAACTCTTTCTGTAGAGTTTTGGCAATTCCCACTCTATTCCTTGCGAAGTTAATCATTAGAGCATGGAAGTAGATGGTGAACTCGTCAAAGTTGCCCATGTTATCCTTCGATGTCTGGTAGACATCATCATGGAGTTCTTTGACCTCTTTGATCTGCTGTTGCTCAAACTGCCCAAGTGTTCCAGATGAGCCAGCTGTGTAATTGAGTTCAGCACCCTCATCAGCCCACTCTTTCGCCACCCTTCCGACTTCTTTACCTTCAGGGTTTATGAGTTCATCCCTATCTTGAGTATAGGGTTCTGCATCCCCAGAAGCCTGGGTTGTTGTAGACTTGCTTTTGCTCTTTGAACTCTTTTTCTTGGAACTTCCGCCTGACCCTCTTTTATCCTTATCGAGTTTGTCGATATCTACCATGTTTACATCTCCCCATCAACGGAACTTACATCCGAGTCGATATTCCTTGCGTTTGCTCTCTGCTGCCTCTGCTCCCCGAGAGTGCCAATAAGTTCATGACCCATAGACATGATGTCTTGGACCATAGCTTCTTCTTCCCCAGCAAGTTTCTGTGTCTGGTCGATAACCTCGTTAGCACTCTGGAGCTTTCTTGCCATTTCTTCGTAGTCTGTACCCTGACTACCTTCACCTCTCATCTGACGGATTTGCTGCTGCATACTGCTAATTTGGTTCATCGTCTGAACCCCGTGTGAGATGCGGTCACGGAACATTGGTGAATGGTTAATCTTGTAAGCCATACACTTTGTAGTGAAATCTACCATAGAGGAAAACCCTCTCATCTCAAGGTATTCCTCGGCAAATCTATATGCAGAGTCCCATTCACGTTCTGCTGGCTCTGTTTCCATCGACATTGCATCTTCTTCTTCCATACCCCCTTCGACAGTCTCAACTTCGGAGTTTACGTCATCCATCCACTCCTCGCTTTCGACATCTCCACCGTCTTCTTTTCCTGCACCAGCACCCAAGGCTTGTTTAGTCTTTTCCCAGATTCCCATTATTCATCACTCCCTTCTCGTCTCATAGTAATTTCAAGAACTCCGTTGTTTACCATTGCGCTAACGCTATCTTCCACAGTATCTTCTGGCACTGGAACTGTAATATCATTACCCCCGGCTTTTACTTGAGCTTTCCCATCTTCGACTTTGATGTTTATTTTCTCAAAGTCTTTCCCTGCAACATCTGCCACAATACGGACTCTGTTATCCGTACTATGAGATTCAAACAGAGGGTCGTTCCCTTCTGTGAGGTACTCACTTTCTTCCCCAACAAGGGATTTGATAGTATCCTTGTTGTCTTGCCACGCTTTTACTGCACTATCGACCATGTCAAACACACTGGGTTTACCTTTGTCTTCGCTCATTCTTCTTCACCGTCCTTAGATGTGAACATCCTTTCTTCTGTGTCGGAAGTCTCTGATGGTATGTCAATACTCATCGGAGCTTCCTCTTGAGAATCTCCACTATCTTCTTCCACTTCCCCGACCACACCATCCATAGCCTCTGCAATCTCATCTTCAGATGGGTTTTCGCCGTTATTGCTCTGCTCATCATCCTTGTGAGTCACCTCTGTCTCGAAATGGTTTTCGTTCTGTTCTTTTTCTTGCTGGTCTGCGACTTCGGATGTTTCAGTTTCGGGGTTTGAATCCCCAAACAAGTCATCCACAGACTGTCTATCACCACTTTGAGTGTTATCTACGGAACCCCCACTACTTGTCCCTTCTTCTACCATCTTTTGTTCCATCCTTGCCATTCTTTTCTCCATACGCTCCATGTGACGCATCGCCTTTTGCTCTGCTCCAGCTCTGCCCTCTCTGCCTCTGTTGAATTGTCCAAGTGGTGAAGTTGACACACTCTCCAATCTCTGCTGGATTAGCTTATCAATTGGGTCTTCCTTTTCATCGGACTCATTGATACCCAATTGTTCTGTTAATTGTTGGACATACTCAACGTCTTCAACCCGTATTTGATCCGCCTGAAGCTCCCTCATATTCACTTCAGACTCGAAAATACGGTTTGAATATTCCTCACTATTGAGTGCCCTTACTGCCATCTCGCCGAAGATGTCTTGAGGGTCACGTCCAATTTCTTCACACACCTGAATGAAGTATCCATACAGCTGTGGATTTTGAGACTGTGCAACCTTAGCCATTTCACGGCCAACCTCTCGTTTGATTAGACCGTCGTTTTGAGCGTCTGATTCGGTAAATACCATTATTCTCCACCCAAGTGTTGTGCAACGTTTTCTTCCCAGAACTTTCTCGCCTGTTTAGCACTCTCAATGTCTGTGAAAACCTTTATCTCGTACCCGTTTTCGTACTGTTTAAACTGCACACTGTCGGGGTCTTGTTTCGAGATGAACCAACTTACAGCCTGGCCAATGACACTGTCGTTGTCAATTGGCAATCTATTAATCAGATTCTCGAATTTACTCTCCTTCATTTCCTTCCTCCGTAAACTTTTTGAGATTTTCAGCAGCGAAATTTGACAGTTGAGGGTTATTGATAGATTGTCCAATCTGGTAACAAGTGGCAAAAATGCACTTCTTACGCATTGGATCTTCTATCTTCTGGATAAGCTCCTCTACAACCTCAACTGAAGACTCCGCTATATCTTCACGGGTATGAAATTCAACGAGATTATTCATCCCTTCTGCTGTTTTCATATCCGATTTGAACACTTCCTTGACTTTCTCTTTTGTATCTTCTGTCATTGTTCAGCTCCTTCATTAATTGGATATTTTTCTACCGAATCTGCAACTTGCATTATAAGACCATTTGCCATGTTTATGGCCATTTGGTCGTTATGCGTACTTACCATAAGTAACATGGAAGTACAAACACTGTACATCTGCTCCACAATAGCCTTTTCGTTCTCATCGAAGGAAGCCCTCGTACACACTTCGAGGGTTTGTCCGTTGACATCAACGTGAAAATCGGAATTTTCAGTGACCCCTGCTATTGCAGCTTCCCCTTCTATTTCGCCAGCTATTGCGTGTGGAGATTCTTCTATATCTGAAAAGTTGTAAGTCTCAGTGATTTTTAACTCACCTTTGTTTATAGAAGAATCCAAGCTTACCATATTTGAGAGTAGGTCAATACCCTCAAGGATGTCGTCGGTCATTTTTTGCTCCATCTGCTAACGTACCCTTCATCTGCAAGGATACTAAGAGCGAAGAAAGCCTGCTGTTGAGCTTCCTTATTACTTGCACTTTCATGTGCAAATGCACCATCCTCATTGATGAAGATTTTTGTCCGATTCCTATACTTCCATTCGATGTAATCCCCGAAGTGTTCAAAATCAACACCGGACTGGTTAAAGTCCCGGGGAATGTCGCCTATGAACACTTCTCCGAATAGGAATTCGTCCCTTACAGTACCAGAATCGTAATCCTTGGTGTTCACAGGGTCTACATTTTCGAGTTCTTCCAGATTCATGGTGGTAGGTCTGCGTTCAGTAATTGGTCAACTGTCCTAATATCTACTTCCTTGACGGTCTTACGCCCAGACCGCTCAGCCAAGATTTCCGCGAGTCGGAATTTCTCTTGGATTCTCTTTTCTTCTTGAAGCGCAATTCGGATAGCCGCATCCTTGCTAATTCTTCCGTGTTTTGTTGATTCGTGTCCGATGTCTTTGATAACATTGATACCCAGCCTCACGTCGTGACCGTTGACATCTTCAGGCATTGTCAATCAATTTTGAAGCATCTGCTTTCATTATTTCCACTGAATCTTCCTTACAGACAACGAAGACTTTATCTCCGGGTTCTACACCCATCTGTTCGAGAAAGTCCTCGTCTATAGAAACCCTATTAAGCTCCTGAACCTTTCTGGTTACAGTATCGCCAACAGGGTCACTGTCTGTCTCCATATGCTCGAATGTTGGTTGGTCGTCCATTGTATCACGCTTTGTTTGGTTGTTCCATCACAAGTATATTATGTATTTGAAGACACTTAAGTATTACTAAAGCATCTCAATACTATCTTCCATCTATTCTACCCTATGTAGTCCTTCTACTATACCTCTTTTATCAAGCTCCCTAAGAACATTAAGCAAATACTCCCTCAACATTATCATATTCACATTTCTCCATTCTGACTCTCTCACATGAATATGGTCATCTTGAAGATAAACTTCCCCAAGATCACCATAAAATATCACAAAGTCATCTTCGGCCAATATTGCATCTGGATCATCAACAACCTCACCAAAGTTGAGTCCAGTGAAACCGTACTCAATTGGTGTGATAACACCTCTTTGAAGATCGCCCTCATCTTGTAGAGGTCGTTTATACTTTGTAGGGGTTATTGGTGGTGAGAGATTGGAGCTTGCATTTACTGCATCAATCCCTATTTCCCTCGCAAGCTCATCAAGCTCTATCCCTGACTGTGTTGTGTTCATAATGGTAAAGTTTGGGTCGTCTCTTATTTCTTGAGACAACCCCGAACTGTGTCCCTCAATAAATGGCTGATTGGGAACAACCCACTTGACCTTGTCTCTAAGACCAAGAAGCTCATACCCAAGTTCTTTGAACGCAACCCCACTTGCTCTATACCAATCCCACCATTCGTCTTCTGTTGCCTCGTCTGGTATTCCTACACCATAAAGACCGCTCACCTCTACGATGTAATCAAAACTACCCCAGTCGAAGTCGTCATCTGCCCTATTGATATTGGCGTCTTTATAGATGGCAAAGTCGGGGAGCATAAGCAACTTGTCAAACCTTGCTAAAGACTCCCTTGGCGGTATCCCAATAACTTCATTCTCAAGTTCATGCTTCTGGTAAATTTTATCCCATATGTTTAGAATGTCAACAGTATCCAACACTCTACCATCGGGAGTATCAACCTCAACTCTGTTAAAGTTGCCAACTTCCCTAACTGCTTCTACTAAATTATCCCAGTCGTCCTTATCAGGTCCCACAACTGATGGAATTGTGAAAGCCTCATACGCGAATGGAACTTCATTTACACTCAACCACTCGGCCACGTCAACCTCAAGATATGACCGCATCATGGTCACATCATGCTCATGTATCCTATCACGGATACGGCGTTCTCTATTTTCCATGATTATCAGTATTTAGCATCGGGCCATTCTTCAAGAACCGCTTCAGTCAACATGGAACCATCGGAACGTCTCTCAATGTCTGCTATCCATCTTCTGTAAGCACCTCTGTCCATTTCTGTATTGACTATAAACGGCCAATCACCATCAAATTCCTCAACACCTTCCTCGAACCACTCTCTGACAAACTCTGTTTGTTTTTTACCTTTCTTGTATTCGTCACTATCATGTGGAACACCATGAATCTCTGCTGTGTCTATATTTTTAACCCTAATTCGGATTATAAACCTATTATAGAAGCCAAGATCAACTTCCATATCAACAGTATCTCCATCTATTACACCGTCGTTTTCTCTACCTTTTCCTCCGTACAATCGTGATTTATATTCGTACATTGTTTTTGTTATAATGGTCCGTAAGGCACCATGTCGATTGATGGACAATCTCCTGATGCTTTGTGTTCTCCAGCTTCTTCTTCTGTCATTACATCACCGCAACTGATACACTGTCTAAGACCCATCTTCACCTACATCAACTATAGTCTCCTCATTAACGTTAATCATGTATTCCAATGAAGTCTTACTTGGATATGCACTGTACGCCCCTCTTGGTGCTTCGTCAGGCGGTCTAATCTCAACCCCTTCTTCTTTGAGTGTTTTCAGAACAAATGAGTAACTCGGTTGCAGCCTATCTTCTGGTCCATACATTAGAGTGTATGTGATAGACTCCGAGTAGCTTGACTGGTCTGCAACTGCACCCTTGCGTTCTTCCTCATCTGTGGCTTCATACCACTTTTCCCACTCATCAAGACCCCAAAGAGGCCTACGGTTATACTCTGCTTGAATACGATAACCGGAAAACTCCTCTGGGAATGGGTCTTCACCCCGGTACATTCTGCTCCATATTTCAACTGTCTCGTCTGAAAGCTCCGGGGCACCACTTCCGCGTCTCATGACACCCCACTTTTGCATCCAGTCACTTATAGTACCGGAACTTCTATCTACAAGATCACCAATCTCGCCTTGTGTTAAGCTCTCATCCCAGTACATTTGTTGCAGGAACTGTTCAATTTTATACGGCTTAAGAAAGTTCCACAGTAGAGGTTCTAACGCTTCCCTTAGTGAGTTCCTATACTGTGACTCTGAAATAACGGTAAAGTCCCTGTTGACATACGCAAGAGATTCAATCAAAAGACCATAATCATCATCCACAATGGGATAATTGTCTCCCACATTTCCAGTGTTCGACAGTCTTTCTCTTGAACTCTCGGAGTCGGCAACAATAACAGGGTTGCCAAGACCGGATTTATTGTTTATCTCATCCGATCTCATAGCAAACGGATAATAAACTGTTGGTTCTTTAGGTGGCACCCTGTGTAAATGCACCATATCTGAAAGAGGATCATCATGCCACCCTGGACTGTCGGGGTCTTCATATTCATCCAACAATTCATCAGTAAACTTAGGGGCCATAATCACCAAGTCACTGTCCCTTTCAAATGCTTCTTGCTTCTTATGTTCAAGATATGGCCTATCTACTGGGTTAACAAACCTTGTAGAGACTTCAACACAAAGCCCCCACTCTCTTTGGTCTTCATCTTCCACATGGAAATCAACCCCTGGATCATTATAGTGAGGGGACTCGGTGTTATCGTAGTGTTTAAACTGCCTTTCCATCACATCCTGCATGATTAACTCAGCATTTTTGGATATTTCATTGCCACTATTGCTGAGGTTTTCGACTATCTTCCTTTTTTCGTCAATACTCATCTCTTGGTCAACTAAATCAACATACTCATCCCTGACAGTTACCCCCTCTGTGAAGTGGATGATAGTATGTGGATTCCAGTGATGACCTTCTTCTTCCGACAAGTCAACAAGAGAACTCTTAGGACTTGACTCCGACTGGCCCATTCCGTCAATAGAGTAATCTTGTGTTATCATTTCAACTCTGCCTTGTTTGGCGAGTATGCCGGATATTGCACTGACCTTGTTAATTGTAGCAAGCATACCAAGCTCCCAATCGGGGTCGTGTTTAACAAGTTTCCTTGCTATCTCACTAATATAACTTGGCTCAGATGCAAGCTCAATTACCCTTGCAGTGTCTTCCTGACCTACCCCGTCTTCGCTGGTGAAAAAGTTCACGCCAACACCTCTTTCATTGTTTTGTAGTCGCCGGAGCCTTTCGCGTAGGATATTTTATTTTCCACAGCAAACCACTCGTCTGTGTGAGCCTTCTTGATTAAAAGAACCCAACCTATTCTGGTGTTCATGTTGGATGCAAATGGCTTACCTATGTTTGCCATATTTTGAAGGCCCTCTATTTTATCACCAACCCTCTTTTTGGAAGTGTTGCTGTTCAGAACAACAACCCCGCAAAATAGTGTGTACCCATCCCTTGAACACACTAAATCAACTTCAGCAGGTTGGCTTTCTGTCTTCCTTTCTGCTCTTGTAGAAGCCCACCCCCATCTACAAAGTTGTTCATTCGCCTGTACGCGAACCATCATTCTGCTGTTTTCGCTACTTACCATTGTCCTAATGAAGTCTGCCCTTGTTGTCTTTCAGGAGAACTTCTCGAATCCGCTTCCGTGTCTATGAGTTCCATGTGGCAAGAAGGACAATGAACTTGGACAACTCCAAATTCAACCCCAATACCTTGGCCACAATCACACTCAAACGTCTTCCCATGTTCATAACACTCTATTCTATCGGTGACATCAATAAAATTATCACCGTATATCTCCCTCAACCTATCTTTATTTATCGTCTCCGTCTGACTCATCTTCTTCTGTTCCTTTTTTGATCTTTATCTTACCCATCACATCCCATCCTTTTGCTGTTTCTACCACATCTATGTCAAACTTGATCTTTAGGTAGTCATAAATTAGGTAGAAACTCACTATACTAAACACAGCGGTTACTGTGTTTTCCAACGTCAGTAGTTCTTCGATCATTTTAGTTTCCCCCGAAAAGGTCTTTGAACTCTGGCTTTTCTAAGTCCGCATCGTCAAGTATCTTCCCGTAACCGTTCTTCTCACCAGTCTTCTTGAGATTATACTCCATTTTCCTGTTGTAAGCCTCTCCAATGTCAATATCCATTATCTCTGCTAACAAGAACAGAGTAATTAACACGTCAGCCATTTCTTCAACCACTTCTCCGTCACTCCCAACGTGGAAAGCAACTTCAAACTCCCCTACTTCTTCTTCGTAAACCTTGTACTGGTTGAAGGCGTCTGAAGTGAAGCCATTCATCATCTGGCCTAGGTCATTTTTCCTTGCGAACCTACTAACAAGGTACTCATACTCCCCTTTGTTGGTTGCTATCTCCAAGTCTTGTTCGTGTGTTTGTTCTGCTGCTTCTTTCCAGTCACTTTCGTCCATTGTTTTAGTATTGTGATAGTCCTACTTGACGCCCTGTAGGAATACGTTCTCTCGCCAAGTCTGCATACTTTGGCGACAATTCAACTCCGATCCAGTCAAAGCCGTTATTGGCGGCTGCTACTGCTGTTGTCCCTGAACCTAAGAATGGGTCCATCACCACTCCCGGTTCATGATCTGCATTACAATTACAGCCTGGAGTGTACTCGGCGTAATCACCACCGGGACTAAGTACGGTGTCATCATGAACCTTTACTTCTTTCTCGTAGGGTATCCCACACTCTGTACAAACTCTGTCTGGACAACTAAGTTTGATACATCGCGCCGGGAGTTGCTCTGGGAACACAGCTCTGTGGTCCCCGTCATAGCCATCCCCGTTGATAAGCCAAACATCAGGCGGATTAGTACCCAATGAGTTATACGTTTTTCCACGACGTGTATCTTCCCCGTCACGGAACTTGGAATCTTCTGCTGCTTTCCCAAGATCACCGTCAAACGAGGGCGGCATTAGCCTATTGCTGTCAACGTCCGAGTAGTGATCTGGCCCCGGAGTGAACCTCGGAATAGGCTCCCACTGGTTGGCAATTCTACCACTACCAGCATAGGGCTTACCATTACCCCTGAGATCGTCGTCCGGCATCCATACTTTCTTAGCCCAGATTGTATTAGTCCTGAGACACCAACCATCCTCAATCATGGCTGTGTACACCCTCTCTGGTATGTACATTCTCGATTTCTCACGGACATTTACTCTACCGTTGAAGTCTTCACCCGCATACGTGTCACCTATATTGAGCCAAAGTGAACCAGTTGGCTTGAGAACATCTCTCAATCTTCCCATCAAGTCCACGATGTGGTCAACGAAAAGTGCTGGGTCAGGCTCTCTACCAAGTTGACCCATCCATGCACCGCACTTAGTGCATGTGTCGTCTTCCCACTCATGGTCACACGTAAAGTCCCCTGCTACAGGGACCGCGTTCTCAACTTCATAATCTCGGAGCGCATAGTACGGTGGGCTTGTCACAAACACATCTACCGAGTTCTCTGGTAGCTTTGACGCCCACTCGTACACATTACCCTCATAAATCTTGTTCCTATCAAGACTTTCCATCCGTTGGATTTGAGGGCGTTTGAGATCGGGGTTTGTAGTGTCCGTAACACGAGGCCTTTCAGCTATCTTTTTTTGCCTATTAAGCTGCTTTGCCCGCTCTCTCATTTGTTGTTTGCGTTTCTCCTCGCTGACAGATCCGTGTTCTTCCGCGAAGCTCTCTAATGTCCCGCCAGACGCTCCGCTATTGTCATCACAGTCATCGCTAACATCGCTGCCATCAGACCCATCATTATTATTTCCAGAGCTTCCGTTCTTCTCACCAGACGTTTTTGCTTCTTTTGATCTTTGCTCATATTTTTTCCACTTACTGTCTACGGTATCATCACTGCCACTACCATCACCGCTATCGCTATCAGTATCGCCACTGACGTTGACACCGTTATCAGAACTATCGCTTCCGCTATCGCTGCTCTCCCGTCCTTTTTCCTTACTGATCTCCTCAAACTGCTGCCATCTATCTGTTGATCTTGTTTCATGGTTATCTTCTTCTTCTTCTTCAAATCCATCTACCTCATCCTTCAGAAACTCCCTGATGACTTCATCGGTAGAGAACTTTCCCTGGTCTAAGTCGTCGTTATGCTCATACTTAGTATGGAAAGCATGAGAAACATCGTCCATGCTTGAATAAACATGAGCCACAGCCGCGTATATGTCTTTGGTGTCAACATATTTCGCAGCCAAGTTAAGCCATTCTTCTCCGAACTTTTCATGACCCCACTCTAAGAAAGCCCTTTGTGCATACTCCGGCTTGAAGTATTTATGAGGGCCCTCAATCTCATCAATATCATCCGAGAAAGCTACTGCTAACCCTCTCAACTTTGGTTTGACGAAATTACCGGAGTCGTCCACAACCCCAAGATCATGCAACTGTGGAAACTCAGATTCTCCCAAGCTCGACTGGTTGTTGTGTTCACCCTCGGCACTACTATCGCCGTTTGTGGAGTGTTTAAGCTCGGATATGCGATCTTCTGTGACCGCTTTTGCTATCTCCTCTTTACCGTGTTTCTCTAAGAGATAGTCAATACCTCCCATGTCTTCCGCTACTGCAACATTAAGCAGTATGTGACCTTCTTTGCACCAATAAGATATGGATTTAACCCTATCAAACACGTCATCATTGTTATCGAGGTAACTATGGAAGATATTCTCCACATCTTCATAGCATCCATACTCTTTGGCAACTTCGACAACCCTACCCTCACACTTCCGCCCTATCCAACTCTCCCAAGAGTCAAATAGGCTGTTCTTCAAACCACTTACGTGTCTGACGGGGATATTACCCCGATCTTCTGTATAGTCAGCTTCTTCCCTGTCTTCTATCCATTTGTTGATAGTGCCCCTAATAGTAGGTGCTTTAGGCTCACCATCTTCAAACAGTAGCTCATCAACCGACTTCTTACTCATCGTTGTGTCACTCCATAGCCTCTAAGAACCAGTCTGGGAACAGATGGTCATTCCGATCAATCAGCCCTACTGCTGAATCATCAAGAATGTAGAAGTAAGCCCAGTCATCTGGTCCACGAACTGCACGTCCGTATGCTTGTGCAATTTGAACAGCCGCGTGTCGGTTGTACCAATCCCAGTCGTTGAGATTCTGGACACGGTACTTTACACGCTTGTTGCCCATACTCTTGTACAGGGTTTTGGCGAGAACTTGCCATCTGCAAGCATCACCATCAAGGCTAATACCCTCATCCATAGCAACCGAAAAGAAGACTTGTTTATCTGAGTTCTGCCAGTCTTCTAAGCTTCCCTCTCTATCCATTTTGTCTTGAAGCATCACATTCTCTTTAAACCACTCGCGCGTGTTGATCTCCTTAGCTTCAAACTCCCCGTCTTCCCCAGTAGGAACTTCAATGACGGCGGGACTGTTATTGTAGGCCGATCTCTCAAGCATATCACGGATACCGTAACTCCTACAGTGAACCATCCCTTTACCGTCATGGTAGTGGGCAAGTTGAATGATCTTTTTCATCATAGGCCATGAGTTACCCTCACGTTTATCGTAGGTCATCTTCCCTACAGACTCGCTCGTGATAATAGGCCTATTCTCAACAGGGAATGTACTCGGAACATTAACCTTCCCCACCTTTTTACCGCCAAGACCTATCTCTTGCATCCAGTTACCGCCGGGGATTGTTGCGGATGAAAGAATGATACGGTCTGCCCTGCTCCACAGAAGATTCTCTAAGAATCTTCCTATCTTGACTGGCTCAAAGATGATCTTCGGTTGGTTGCGGGCGTTTTTGTTTATATCCATGTCTAACTGGGCCACCCAGTCATTATCCTTGACATCGGCGATAAAGTTCTCAACCCGCATTTTGAACTGTTCCAACTGCTCCTCGTCTTTGGACTGTTGCTTGGATGTAAGAGTCTGACGACCGAGGAAGTCTATCATCTCCCTCGTGGCTTCAAGAACTTCATCCTCAAGCCAACTAACCAAGAAGTCCATACTGTTTTCGATATGCTCGTTACTCTTGGCCCAGTTGACGTTATGCTTCTGAGGTATTTGGATGTTCGACCAAACCTCATCAGGAACGGTTCTACTACTAACCGTAAATGAAATGAAGTTCATGGCGAAATCTTCAATCTTCTGGCACTCGTCTACCACAAGATTGTCTCTGTTAAGAAATGTCCCCTTAGCTGCACCGGGGATCATACCCTCTGCCATGAGATAACTCATGTTGGTGTAAACAGTAGGGTGTTGTAGAGCATCGTACTTTCTCCCGTAATACGGACAGCTTTTCTTAACGTCACACTCAAACGAGTCGTCACGCTGGCAGATAGCTTGGTCAACCCTTTCACCTTTGTCGGCTTCATGGATACAATTATAGTTATTACGCCCCTTTAGCGTGATAACATTTGGAGAAATGAACTCATCCCCATCTATCTGGTCAACAAGAGAGTTTAGCGGAGTGGTCACAAAAGAACCACATCCGATAGGGTCCGGTATGTCACTGTCAGTGAGGCCCATACTGAAAGCCTTTGACATCTGATTGGCTTCTTCTTGCACCCCGTCAATGTCTTCCAACACCTTTACTGCGGTGTACAAGATCAGACTCTTACCAGCCCCAGTAGGAGCGTCAAGAGCCACAACATCACAGTCGTGGTTAATAAAACCAGCAACTATTTTGGTGATTACGTCTTTTTGGTGTTCCCTGAAACCGGGGGCAGGGAAATGCTTTTCCACTTTTTCTTCAATTTCTGTTTTTGGTATCATCGTTAATCCTCCGTGTTTTCTTTTAAGAGGTGTTCCGAATGTTCCAGCAGCCGTTCGCACGTCTCTTTACGATCTGTCTCCATCATGTCCACAATCTTTTTCAAGTCTTCAAGTGTTTCATTATTCACCCCCTCAGTGACCCAGTATGCTTGTGACATAGAAATAAAGTCTTGGATCATAGACTCTATTTCATCTCTCGCACCATCCATTGATTCTGAAACCGCTGAACTAAAACTACTAAGATAGTCCTCAGTAGTGTTGGTTACGAATTTAGAATCAAGGAATCCGAGAGCAGCCACATATCGGTGAATCCAACCACCAAAGAATGAGTTTTCCACATAGTTATTCTCCACTTCGCTCAATGCACTTTCACGGATGCTATACCGTTTAGGCTCTGAAAGCTCCCCCTTAAGATTCGGAGGTTCTTCAACTGTATAGTCCGACAGTTCTGAGTGTACATAGTCAACTGACTCATTGTTGCCAGAATCTGATCCGACAACCATGAGAAATTCGACTAACATTTCACTAAGCCCCTCAACATCATCATGGTGCTGATTCCTAAGCCGTGCAAGCCCCATAAGATAAGACCGGGCAACAACTTCTACAGTGTTTGTGCCCATCTTATTTCGGATAATATTGAGTTGCATCTCCTGCCAGTCCCTGAATCGTATGGACTTGGCAGATTCTTTTTCTTTCTCCCTGCTTGTGTTAAGGATGTACTCCTCAAGACTGTCAAACTGTTCCTTGTCTTTTTCTTCGGCCTCTTGAGATGAAAATGCGTCCGACATAATCTTCGTATTAGAGGGGTTATTCTGCCTTCTCAAAGATAATTTGATCGTCTTCGGTGTCTTTGAAGACGACTTCATCCCCCTTTTCAAGTCCGAGATAGCTTCGTACCTGCTTGGGAATGGTTGTTTTACCGTCTGTCGATACAAGAACCTTCTGGTTAATCTTGTGGCGCGAACTCATAATCGTACTCTTACCGTACATCATTGTACGGCATACTGACTTATAAACTTTACTACTTGTTCTCTGCATGGGAACATAATCTTGGTCCCTAATGGGAAGCAAGTATTTCTTTACTTGTATGTAAAGATGATATACCCATACAGCACGTGTAATATAGTAGATTTGTATGCCAATACTAATTTGTATCTCAATACTACCTGTGGACGAAAAAAATTAATCAGTACAAGACCATGTAACCGCACCACAGTTAGGACACTGGTTCCTATTGTGGTGATGACAGCCACAGTTTGTACAATTAATTTTCGTCCTAAACTCCATCTCAACGTGGTCGTACCTTGATAATATTGTTGTTATTTTCCCCCCTCTTTTCAGTAGAATCGTCTCGGTCTCAGGGTGGTATCTTGCTTCTCCGTATGTGCGGTGTTCACAATCAACCTTTATCCCCTCTGACCAAGCATCCTCTACTCTGGTGCTAAGATCGCCTCTCATCACCCATCTATTTCGGCAGTGGGATTTGACTGTTACCATAAGACGATGTAACCCTTACTCCCCACCGTACTCAGGGTAAAACGGTGTATCGTTCTCTGGTGTCATAATGCAATTCTCAACCTTTATGTTGTCTGACCCGCAAAACGGGCAGTTTTCAACATAGGATATTGAAGTTCCGTTACGTCCACACAGCATTACTGCTGTTTTACAACTGTGGCAGTCAACTCTCGTTGTTTCTGCCTTTTCTACTGTTCTGATAGTCTTCACCTCGATGGGCCTACGGGGACTCGAACCCCGAACCACGCCGTTATGAGCAGCGCGCTCTACCTAATTGAGCTATAGGCCCGAAATAGAATAGAAGAAGCCCGTTGCGGCCGGTCCCCATACATGTATGGTCCACGGGCTAAAGCCACACACCGCACGAGCGCGGGGGGATTTGAACCCCCGACAGTCGGGTTAGAAGCCCGACGCTCTATCCTGGCTGAGCTACGCGCCCCAAAAATGAACTGCCCGATATTGGACTTTCAGTCCAAAATCTCTGCACCGTCGTCTGTGTTGATGGCACCCTCGCCTTTGCCTGAACCGAAAGAACCCTCCAACTCAACTTGGTCATCGTCAAGAATCCCAGAAAGTTGGAAGTTGATTCCCCCACCCACTCTCTTATCAAGCCATCGAGGAATGTCTTGAGTCTCACTCCCTGCATTTTCAACCTCAGCAATGGGAATGTCGATCCGTAGCCGAATGATTTTCTGACCGTGTACTGTGCGAGTGGTCTTACGTTTGAGTTCTCCTCTCATAATTACCCAATCTCGTCGAAGCTGACTTCTGGTGTTGGCGACCCCGATGCGTCAATATCGTAGTGGTCAAAGAAAGTGTCCATCATGAGATCACGCCGTTTCAGAAACATTAGAACAGAACCTCTAACGTCTCCTTTAACGTGAGTCTCAATCTTATCCCACTCACGGTTCTCGAAGAACTCCGGCATTTGAGACCCGTCGTATGGGTCATCCACCTCAACACCGAGAGCTTCCATGTACTCGTCTTCTTTTGGGTATGACTTGGCAATCTTGTTATCCCTCTTTGCCACTCTCATCATATCCAACCGACGCCACTTTGACGCAAACGGCTCTGGGTTAAGTCGTTTACGCGCACAACGCGCCCCAAAGTACGGATGGTCGTACTGGCGGCTGTTATAACCGATGATAATTGGCTCACCTTCCCCAACCATGTTGATTGCACGCTTCCGAACCAGCTTCAATAGCCGGTATTCGTTCTCGTCGTAGATAGCCTTGACTTTGATCTCGGCTTCGTCAACAGTCGGAGAATCATGCCAGTTTTCGATGACACCGATCCCAACTGCGGTAACTTGTGATGCGTCACCCCAGTTACTCCACGGTTCGATCATCGGATTCAACCCTGTCGTTTCGATGTCCCAAAAAATAGGGAAGTAGCTCATTCTTCTTTCTCCTTGACTTCTTCTTGGTTACTAAGCTCGTCTATACAACTTTCCAAGTCATCTACGAAATGCTTGGCGTCCCCTAATGGAATCTCATCAAACACATCTGGTGTTGAATTTGTTGTAAACTTCCCATTCCTGAGGAGTAAAATCTTTCCATTGTGGACAACAGCGGAGTAATCGTAATCCGTCATTTGTCGCTCATCTCACTGAATCTCTGGTCTATCTTGTCCTTGAACTTGGGGTCTACCCACTCGCCACTTGCGAGTTTTGAGGCATAAACCTTGATAGCCCTGTTCATCACGTCGCTTCTGTTGTACGATTCACCTTCGGTGAAGTCGTCTAACCAGTTATCCACCTCTCTGTTCACCCTGAATGTAACTGTGTCTCTTTCTGCCATTTTCACAGTCCGCCGAATATGTCGGGGAAATCAATGGGGTAATATTCCCCCGAATGTCGCAATTGTTCCCATGGGATGCCAGCCATCCCATCTGATCTATGCCCCTCTCTAACCCTCATAAGAAATTCAAACGCGGTCTCATCGGATGAGAGAATGTTTGAATCGTATGGGTTGCTGAAGCTCTCCACTACACCTCCATCCATGATATTGAAGATCACGTAATCTCCTCTATATCCCGCGTCTTGGAAAGCGTCAACATCTTCTCCCTCAAAAGCCGTCATCAGAATCTTGTACTGACTTGACCGTTGAGGGTCACTAAACACCACCGCTTTCGACTCAATGAAGTTTGGCATTTCTTTCTGTGTCATCGTTAGTCCAACCTCTCAGCTATTTCATCGGAAACAACTTTTGGCAGGTCCGGTAGCTTCTTTCCTATCCAGTCAGAATTACCAACCCAGTTAAGAATCTTGTGATCCCAGTCGTTGTCTCCAGTCTTCCTTGTCTCCACTACAGCACTGAAGTACCCACGAACATTCGTCTGCGCCCCTTTGGGCTTGCCATCTTTCCCACTGTCGGGGTCAAGAGTGGCTACAATATTCGTTTCGGGGTTTCCGATCTGACCCATGAACTCTTTCTCCTCAGAGTAAATGGTTGCATACTCGTTCCAATCAGCGTCACCATCACGTTTTGCGTCGGTAACAGCCTTCAAAACGAACGTATGCTTGTGATCCAGTGTGTCAATAACCAGAAGATCGTATTCCCCTGCTCTCTCAAACACACTAACCATTTCATCGTAGTTCCCTACACGCTCGTAGTCAAGCTCGGCCACGATTGATTCATCATAGTCCGATGACTCAATGATGTTTACAATCGTCTCCGATCCCTCGGCTTCGGTGTCTGCATACATAACAGAACCACCGTTGTCGAGAACTCCAAGAGCGATTTTTGCCGCATTGATTGTCTTCCCTGTTCCACTCGGCCCTTCAAGAAGGACCTTCAAATTCGATTGTCGTTTTAGGTCGTCAAATTCCATGCTGAAATGTCACCTTTATCCCCCTGCCGGGGGTTGCGCCGGATGCTATCCTAACATGACGGAAAGAGTAACAAGCCACTGAAACTCTAACCGGATAACATCCGTAAACGCCCCCAACAGGGGGTTGGTTGTTAAGCCTTACAGCTCAACTTCGTCAACTTCTTCCGACGAACTTGACCCGTCAAGCTCGCTAACTTCATCCTCGTCAACAACCCGCACTGGGACGATGAACTCTGCTGGTGGATTGTCGCTGTTCTCGAACATCTCCGAGAACTTCATCGTCTTCTTGTTGGGCGAGTGTTCCCACGTGAACTCCTCGTCTTCGGTCCACGTGATCTCACGGAACTCGTAGACCTTGCCTTCGAGTGCTTCCGCGAGTTCTTCTGGCCCTGTGATGTCGTTCTCTGCAAGACTGCCGTGAATGTTCTCCAGGTGTCCGATCAGAACCATCCACTTGGAAGCGAAATTGTTGCTGATCTTCACACCGTACTGGTTGAGGTTGCTCCAGTCGTGGTCGAGAACTTCCAGCTCGTACAAGAACTCGTAGTAGTCCGCGTCTGAGTCCTTGTACTCCTCTTTGATACCGTCCTCGCTCTCATGCGGTTCCGACCGAACGATTCGAGCGATGAAGTTTGGTTTACCGCCGCTACTCTCCTCTGCGTTCTCGGAGCTAAATGCGTCCATTGTTATGCTATTTCGTGCGTATTTTCTATCAACACGTCCGCCGACGCTTGTGGTACAATCTGCACTATACGACCCCCGTCCGTGTATTCGCCTATCATAACATTTCCCGTAAAGTCATGGGCATCTTCAAGGCCCCCAGCGACTAACTTGGGGACGACGGGGGTATGATCCCCCCGTTTCGCCCTCTTACTACTCTCCTCTCAACTTCTTACGGTGGATTTCGAGACCGCGTTTTGTGTGAAAGCACTCTCCGTCAATCGCACATTCGTAAGGTCCGTTGTCGTACTTTGGCATTGTGTTGTCTCAGTATTCCCGCTCGACGATCATACAATCGTACTGGTTCTCAAGCTCCCGCGCTATCTCATCCTTGTGTTTCTGACAAGCATTGATAGCGGCGCGAACTTCACCTTTATCATCGTCCATTCTTGCTACGATGACATGGCTCGCGTTACGATGGCAACGGTCACAGCCATCACCTGCACGCTTAAGCTCTGTTCCCCAACGTCCTTTGATGAACAGTTGATTATCACCGCTGTTCCGAGTGGTTGTCGTCTCGTTGCTACTGCTGTCTGGTGAAGTTCCCTCGCTGGCGAACTCCTCGAATGTTGGATCCATTACTCTAACTCTCCGTCAGGTCCGTCTCCCAGCATTTCAACTTCGATACTGCCTTTGAACGTCCGAGCTATCATTTCCCCGCGGTTGTCGCGGACATCTTGATACCAAATCTTACGTACTTCGTCTTCCGTAAGAAATTGGTCGAACTCGTAAAGCTCCTCTATCCCCGTGCCTTTTACAGTGATTTCGTATCTTGGCATTTCTCACCTAAGGGCTTGGACAAGTGTACGTCTCTCTTTGCTCCTTGAAGCAGTTGATGAGTCTGACCCTATCAATAGGATCATACTCAAGTAACATCTCTCCGAGAAGTTTTGGCATCACCGAGTCAACAATTTGGGCAAGTTCCGGTGGGCAGTCTCTCAGACTGAGCCTAAGAGCAACTCCCATCTTCGAGCCCTGACTGTCATCGAAGACATCATCCACTTTTTGCTCGTCCAACGGCTTCGGCATCCGCATTCTCTTGATAGTCACACTTGGACTGATTAGGGTTTCCCCAGTCTCAGAAGATTCAATACCGCCGACAATACCTTTTTGGGTGCTGTCGAGTGGTAAGAACACGTCCGCTAAGAGTGATTTTAAATCATTCCGAACGAACTTGGACTCTGTGTACTTGTAATCAGTCTCGGTGTAATGCTCCTTGTCTAAGTAGTGCCCCAAATCAGCATCTTTCATCCGACTGTGGAGAAGGCGGCTGATCTCTTTTGGCTCATCGTCTCCAATGAACAT
>LKMJ01000254.1_pt1 | contig 36848 bp, 39 predicted proteins | sample 643391 | NCBI WGS metagenome assembly LKMJ01 (sample SAMN04112250, study PRJNA286221) | soda lake metagenome | biome: soda lake; feature: Kulunda Steppe; material: water; isolation source: sample PL-Br10 brine of Picturesque Lake | place: Russia: Kulunda steppe | collected 2010-07 | reverse complement strand
GGCTACCGCTGGCGCGAGTACAATTAAGAACTCACAGCTGCGTGGACTTTCGGACAGATGCGCACAGACCGGTCACACGGAGCCAGCATTCTCCCAAAGCTATGGTAACTGGCAACATGGGGCGAGTACCAGTAAAGCTATATAGTGGTGTGACATACCATAGCACGTATGTCGCAGGCACAGACTGATGACGACCTATTCGATGAGTTCCTCACCCAGCGCGGTCACGAAATAACGGATGTCGGTTGGGAAGAGAACTATAACAAAAAGCAGTGTCCCGACTGTGGCGGGCTCCACGAAGGGAGCGCAACAGAGTGTACAGTCTGTGGCTGGCAACCCTAACGACAGTCAGGCACCTACCAGCGCGTTTTTTGCGGTCATAATTTGTCGGGTAGAGACCGGAAAGTCCCATCAAGCACGTCGCGGCGTCAGTAACTGACCGGACCGCCGTGGCTGGTGTCGGATCTGCCCGGGAGGATTAGCTCTGTCCCAGTGAGTTCTTCGATGATCTCTCTGGCTTCTGGCGGGCAGTGTTTGGATCGTAATGACTGCCCATCCATCAACACCTCACAGCAGTCGTCTCTGTGGGGTTCCTCAGGGCCGTATCTGTGTGAGGCCCGCATGATGAAATGACTGTTCGGTCCCTTGCCAGCGAACACCCACATCCTGAAATCCAGCGGCGCTGGATCCTTCGCAACGAGATAGATGTCGTTGACCCGGTCTGAGGCCTCGGCGTCGAACTGCCAGATCCAGAAGTTGTCGGTCTGGTAGTCGGGATCACCCTGTGGCTCACGAGGTGCCGGGTCCTCGGGACGAATATCGTTCCTGTCTCTGTATTCGTCGAGATCGTCCACGCCAACCATCATCTATCCCTACCCACCAGCGGTGAATATAGCTTCCGCCACAACGGTCAGAACAACGGATGCTGTCCAGGGAGTGTTTTACTCTCCACAGGGAGTTTCGGTGGTTGCCGATTGATATTCTATGCATGTCATTCAGTAGTTCTTACTGTATTTCAGTAGTAAATTCCGTGCGAAAACGCTTATATTACCGTAGGGTAATTATTCCAACGTGGACGACCGAAGCATCGAAGAAATTCTGGATACGATCGGTGATCAGCACGCCAGGCGGGTGTTAGCTGCGATCAGTCGTGAACCCAAAGATGCGAAAGAACTCGCCGAAGAGTGTGATCTTTCTCTCCCAACAGTCTACCGGCGAATCGAAATCTTGGACGAACACGACCTCATCAAAGACGAGACACTCGTCGCTGATGACGGGAATCACTACAAAATCTACAAGTCGAACTTCGAAAGTACCGTTATCTCCCTGGAAGACGACAAGTACAAAGTGCGGATCTACCGCGAAGAGAACCTTCCAGACCGGTTCACGCAACTATGGGACGAACTCAACGCAGAGTAGCGACTGCTAAGGAGACGGACTCGGACTCATCTACTGTCATCGAGAAGTAATCACGTTTATTAGATCCCTCCCTGTAGACCAGTGCAATCGATGGTTGACGTGGAGCCACTCGTTCGGGTGATGCTGACACTGATGCGGTTTACAGTGTTCGGACTGGCACTCGGGCTGACCCTCATCAGTTTCCAGGCATACCAGAAGAACCGATCAAAACGACTGCAGTATGCATTCGTCGGATTTGCATTCATCAGTATGGGTGTCGCAATCAGTAGTGTCATCACGCAGTTGGGTTCGGATGCTGATACGATGATCCTGCTCTTTTTCGAAATAGTCGAAACAGTCCCGTTTATCGTCGGTTTTAGCATGTTGTATCTCTCACTGTACAAGTAGCGAGGGAGAGAAGTCGCGGGGCTTATGAACCAGGAGCGTCATTAGGTGTCCAATGACGGAGTCTACAGAGGTGGTCCGACTGTTTGGCGGCCCGGGCAGTGGGAAGACAACGGCACTGCTCGACCGCGTCGAGGAGCTGATCGAGTCCGAGGAGGATCTCGATATCCGCGATATTCTCGTTGTCTCTTACACGCGAGCAGCGGCGGCAGAGATCCGCGAACGACTGGCTGAGCGCCTCGATACGACGCCACGAGCACTCCGTGGCAATGTCTGTACGATGCACGCGAAGGCGTACGATCTGTTGAATCTCTCTCGTAATGATGTCGTCGGCGAATCCGACAAAGAGGAGTTCTGTGAGGACTTCGGCCTCGAATTCGAAGACGAGTATGAGGGTTCACGGCGGCGATCGGCGCGATCGACGACGCTTGGCAACAAAGTGATTGCCACCAGCCAGTGGCTTCAGCGAACCAACCGAGAGGTGGGTGACTGGTACGACGTTCCCTTCCAGTGGAACGAAGAGGAGGTTCGGCTGCCACCCGATATCGACGAGAACGCACAGACCGGCAACAAATATACCCCCACCTGGCCGTCAGACGACGACAGGCTCGACATCCCGGAAGCGATCCGTGGCTGGCGGAACTGGAAGGGACAGAACGATATTATCGGCTTTGCTGACATGCTCGAGCGTGTCAAACAGCGGTCGTTGCTGCCGAATGTGGAGTATCTGATCATCGACGAGTTCCAGGATATTACGACACTCCAGTACGAGGTGTACCGGGAGTGGCGACCACACATGAAGCGTGTCCTGATTGCTGGCGACGACGACCAGGTAGTTTACGCCTGGCAGGGTGCTGACCCGGACCTGCTGCTTGAGGAAGAAGTTGACGAGGATGTCGTGTTGCCGAACTCCTACCGGCTCCCATCGAAGATCCTGAACGCGGTCAATCAAGAAGTGAGTCATATCGAGAAACGCCAGGAAAAAGATCTGGAGCCGCGCAAAGAGGGCGGGTCGGTCGAGGCACTTCGTAACCGCTCGATGCTCGATCTCTCTCGTGAACTAAAGCGAACCGTCGAATCGACCGACGAGACGGTGATGGTGCTGTTTCGTGCCCGCTACCAGATGTTTCAGTTCATCGATGAGTTTATCGATGAAGGGATTCCGTTCAGCTGTCTCACAGATCAGCGAATGTGGACTGATCGGCTCAACCAGTACGTCGACGGTATCGAGGCACTCGCCGAGGACCAGCCATTGACCGGACTCCAGGCACGACGGCTCGCGGATATGCTCGCCGACTCTGCGTTTGGAACCGGCGAGCGCGACGATTTCTTCGACGTACTCGACGAACGAGAGGAAGAATCCGGCGTCGACGATCTGAAAAATCTTGCAATCGAGCCAGAACTCGTCCGAGAACACGCCCCATTCGTGCCAGATCCACCAGCAGCGGCGGATATGCTACGGAAAGTGACCAGTTTCCAGGAGCGAAGTGTCGATGCCTACTTCAACGGGCCCTACCAGGGGATGGACCGCGGTCGTGTCAGACTCGGAACGATCCACTCTGCGAAGGGTCGTGAGGCCGACCACGTCTTCATCGCGACCGACCTCACGGAGAAGGTCGTCGAGCAGATGTCGGCAGCGATCGAGCAAAAAAACGAGGAGATTCCCGAGGAGGCAGAGTTTACGAAACACGCAAACACCGTCCCGACGCTAACCGACAACGAACGGCGTGTCTTCTACGTCGGGATGTCCCGTGCCCGCGAACGGCTCGTCATCCTCGAAAATCTCGTGGATGGCGCTCCAACCCTGCCGATCGATGTGCTGTTGCACAACGAACCAGTCGAAGAGTCACTGGAGGAGTTGCTCGAGGAAATCGGTGAGAAACCGGTTGCGCAGTAGCGGTCTCACAGTCTGTTCGTGTTCGTATCACTTACGCCGATTGACTCCGAACAACCGGTATGTTCACTGGAATCGTCGAGGAGACTGGCGAGGTACTCGACATCGAACAGACCGAAGCGGGACGCCGGCTCAGAGTATCAACAACGTTTGACGGGCTGACCGTCGGCCAGAGCATCAGCGTCAGTGGTGCCTGTCTGACAGTCGAGGATTTCGGTGAGAACTATTTCGAGGTGTTTACCGCAACAGAGACGCTCGATCGAACCTACCTGGGAGCGCTGGCTATCGGTGACACTGTGAACCTCGAACGTGCGCTTCCCGCTTCCGGCCGGTTTGATGGCCACTTTGTCCAGGGTCACGTCGATGCGACCAGCCAGGTTGAATCGATCACGCAACTCGGCGACGACTGGGAGTTTGGCTTTTCGCTCCCTGCTGATCTTGCACCGTATATCGTCGAGAAAGGATCGATCACCGTCGACGGCATTAGCCTCACCGTTGCTGCCAAAGACGGACAGTCCTTTGCGGTGGCGATCATCCCGGAGACCTACCAGATTACAACGCTCTCGGAGAAGTCTGTCGGGGACCCTGTCCATCTCGAAGTCGATGTGATCGCCAAATACGTCGAGAGCCTCGTCGACGGGTACACAGCTTGACATCCACCCGGCGCTAAAGCAGGGGGCTTTCTCCTTGATTTTCTGTAACTGCACCTATACCCACTCCCAGCGTTGTCTTACCGCCTGGAAAATACGTTGTTTCAACCAACTTGGTTCACCCAAGCTATTTTCGATACGATACAGCGGTCAGTGGGAATTGCTGTGACCACAGGATATATTACCAAGTAGTATAACTAGCTTATCATGCCACAGACACAGCTTCAGGCGGCACGAGATGGAGAGATAACGCCGGCGATGGAACGGATCGCAGCGCGCGAACAGTGCAAGCCCGCATTCGTCCGCGAGCAGGTCGCGACAGGACAGGCAGTAATCCCCGCAAACCATGCACACGACAGTCTCGATCCGATGATCATCGGTCGAGAGTTTTCGACGAAGGTGAACGCGAACATCGGGAACAGCGACGAAACAAGTGATCTTGAGGGAGAACTCGAAAAGCTGCATACAGCCGTCCACTACGGCGCAGATACAGTGATGGATCTTTCGACCGGTGGTGGACTCGACCAGATCCGCGAGGCGATCGTGGAACACTCCCCGGTCCCAGTCGGAACGGTGCCGATCTACGAAGCAGTCAAACAGGCCGAGGAACCTGCAGCAATTACCCACGAACTCCTGTTGGATGTCATCGAGAAGCAGGCCAGGCAAGGAGTCGATTATCAGACGATCCACGCGGGCGTTCTGATGGAACACCTGCCACTGACCGACGGGCGGAAAACGGGAATCGTCTCGCGTGGCGGCTCGATTCTCGCCCAGTGGATCGAAGAAAACGGGATGCAAAACCCGCTGTATACCCACTTCGAGGAGATCTGTGAGATTTTCGCCGAACACGATGTCACCTTCTCGCTTGGTGATGGGCTTCGACCTGGCTGTCTGGCCGATGCTAGTGACGACGCACAGTTTGCAGAGCTTGAGACACTTGGAGAGCTAACGGAGATTGCAAAGGACCACGGCGTCCAGGTAATGGTCGAGGGTCCTGGCCATGTCCCGATGGATCAGATCCAGCACAACGTCGAACGCCAACAAGAGCTGTGTAACGGCGCACCCTTCTACGTGCTCGGCCCGCTCGTAACCGACATTGCGCCAGGGTACGATCACATCACGAGCGCCATCGGTGCAACGGAGGCCGGCCGTGCTGGCGCGGCGATGCTCTGTTATGTGACCCCGAAAGAGCATCTCGGTCTCCCAGAGAAAGAGGATGTTAGAGAGGGGTTGGCGGCGTACCGGATCGCCGCTCACGCAGCAGATGTCGCCAACGGTCGGCCCGGTGCACGCGACTGGGACGACGCGCTCTCGGAGGCACGCTACAACTTCGACTGGCGCGAACAGTTCGAGCTTTCACTCGATCCAGAACGCGCCCGGTCGTATCACGACCAGACGCTGCCCGGAGACAACTACAAGGAAGCCCGGTTCTGTTCGATGTGCGGCGTCGAGTTCTGTTCGATGCGGATCGACCAGGACGCCCGTGAAGCGGATGGTGAGATGGCGAATATCGAAGACGACACTGACATAGCGCAGTCACCAGCTGCAGCGGTGAACCGACCGCCGGTCGGGACACACGACACGAGTCGGGTACCAGCAGAGTCGCAGCTACTCACCGGCGGCCGGAGTGACGCCGAAGCTGACGACTAAAACCGTATCTGGGAGTCAGCGAACGATGATGACCGAGACGGGAGCGCGCTTCGAGACAGTTTCGGCCACGTTGCCAACGAGAAATCGACGCGTCGCACGACCACGATCTGCGCCGTGCGTGCCGATGACGACTGTGTCATAATCCGCAGCACGGTCGATGATATTCCGGGCAGGGTGACCGAACCCGACGACTGTCTCGATCTCCCGATCACGCTCACCAGCGATCTCTCGGGCACGCTCGAAGACAGGTTCGGCACGCTCGGCGGCGTCATCGTCGATATTGTCCGCAAGGGCCAGTCCCGTTGCCCTCCCGAGCATCGATGACGGAACACCAATGACGTGCAGGACAGACACGCTGGCATCCGGAAAGTTTTCGAGCGCGTATTCGAGTGCTATCTCGGCGTTTTCTGAGCCGTCCATCGGCACCAGCAGTCGTGAGATCATATGCTAACAAACAACACCCAGCTATCTAAGTGTCAGCACTAGCCTCTCGGACGATGTTGCTGGCGTACTGGCAGTCGGCCGTCCCAAGCGACGGGTAGTAGTGCTCGCAGACCAACACAACGACATGGAAATAGGAGTGATCGGTGCAGGCGCGGCGAGTGCAGCAGCGACCTACGTCCTCGACGAGGCAATCCCGGAGGCAGACGTCACGATTCTCGAAAAGTCCGGCGGCGTCTGTGGGCGAGCAGCGACCCGACGCCACGAAGGGAGATACTACGACTACGGGGCAAACTATCTGAAAGACGAGGACGATCGCGTCGTCGAACTGGTGACCGAACAGCTCGAGACAGACGGGCTCGGAACCATCGATGAGCCGATCTACATCTTCGACGAGGATGGCGAGGTGTCGGAGGGACGTGAGAGTACAGAACAAAAGTGGACCTACCGCCAGGGACTGACACAAATCGCAAAGCGACTCTTTGCCCGAACTGACGCGACGATTCACCGGCGGACCCGCGTGGAAACGATCAGCAGAGACGACGGTCAGTGGCGACTGAAAGATACTGACGGGGGCGACTGGGGGCCGTTTGACCTGCTTCTTTGTAATCCACCGGCCCCCCAGACCGCACAGTTGCTCGCCGATGCGGAGTGGGATGCACCGATCCGCGAGACACTCCTCAAGGCCCTGCAGGATGTCGAGTACCGGACCGTCTGGACAGCAGTGCTCGGCTACGAGTTCGAACTCGACGTCCCCTACTACGCGCTCGTCAATCCGGGCAAAGATCACGAGATCGGCTGGATTGCCCGCGAGGAGTGCAAGCCCGAGCACATCCCCAACGGGGAGTCCGTGTTGATCGTCCAGGCCAATCACGACTGGTCAGTCGAGCACTACGATAATGATCCACAGGAGAATATCGCGGAGTTGGCGGCGCTGACGGCGGATGTAATCGGTGACGAGCGACTGACAGCCCCGGACTGGAGCGACCACCAGGGCTGGCGGTATGCGATTCCCGAGGAGACAGTCAAACGGGGGCCGCTGGATTCGGCCGAGGAACACGGGCTGTTCTGCCTTGGTGACTGGATTCCGGGAGAGGGACGACTCCACGCGGCATTAGGAAACGGACTGGACACTGGTGAGCGGATCGTCCACCAGCAGTGAGTCAGCCAGCGGGAACTCCACAGGCGGCGAGAACGAAAACCATGTGATTAATACCGTCGCTTGATTCATACACAACTATGCAGCGCCGAGTATCCCTGACTGTTCTCGTAGTAGGGGCGTTTTTGCCCCACTAACACCACCACTCGGCGCAGGCACCGTTTGCAGACAGCGACTCCCTAGCTTCCAGACCATGAGCGACACACAGGACCATCCGACTGACGAACCGACAACCGACCAAGAACTCGACGGCGAGTACGATCCAGCAACCGTCGAATCGGACTGGCAACAGCGGTGGGTCGACGAGGAAACCTACGCCTACGACGGCGACGCCGACACCCGCTACAGCATCGACACCCCGCCACCGACGGTGTCGGGGAACCTGCATATGGGCCATCTCTACCAGTTCACGCTGCAGGATTTCGTCGCCCGCTACCGCCGGATGAAAGAAGATACCGTCTTCTTCCCGTTTGGCTACGACGACAACGGGATCGCAAGTGAGCGACTCACTGAGCGTGAACTCGACATCAACCACAGTGATTACCCCCGCCGTGAGTTCCAGGAGAAGTGTCGAGACATCTGTGACCAGTACGAGGCAGCGTTCACCGAGGATGTTCAGTCACTCGCAATCTCTGTCGACTGGGATTACACCTATAAAACGATCGAGCCACGCGTCCAGCGGATCTCCCAGCTATCGTTCCTCGATCTGTACGAACAGGGCCGGGAGTACCGCAAACGCGCGCCGACGATCTGGTGTCCAGAGTGTGAGACGGCAATCTCGCAGGTCGAACAGGAAGATCACGACAAACACACCAAGTTCAACGACATCGCCTTCGAGATTGTCGAGACTGGCGACGGCTCCGACCCCGAAGAAGGTGCCTTTAGGATCTCTACAACGCGACCGGAGTTGCTCCCAGCGTGTGTTTCGGTGTTCGTCCATCCAGACGACGACGAAAACCAGCATCTTGTGGGTGGGACAGCCAGAGTTCCGCTGTTCGGCCAGGAAGTCGACATCATCGAAGACGACCGCGTCGATATGGAGACTGGCAGCGGGCTGGTGATGTGCTGTACGTTCGGTGACCAGAACGACATCGAGTGGTACCAGGCCCACGGACTGGATCTCCGCATCGCCATCGACGAGTCCGGAACGATGACCGAACTCGCTGGCGACTACGAGGGGCTAACAACCAAAGAAGCACGTGAACAGATTATCGAGGACCTGGACGAGACGGGGCACCTGCTCGAATCGCGCGATCACGACCACACCGTGCAGGTTCACGAGCGCTGTGACCACGAGGTCGAGTATCTCGTCACCGAGCAGTGGTACGTGGAGATGCTCGACAAAAAAGAAGAGTATCTGGACGCCGGCCGTGAGATGGACTGGTATCCGGAGAAGATGTTTACCCGGTACAAACACTGGATCGAGGGACTCGAGTGGGACTGGTGTATCTCCCGACAGCGGGATTCTGGGATTCCGATCCCGGTCTGGTACTGTGATGACTGTGGGAAGGCGATCATGGCCGACCGCGATCAGCTACCGGTCGATCCGCTTGCTGATGACCCCCCAGTCGACGTCTGTCCCGAATGTGGCGGCGAATCGTTCACCCCCGAGGAGGATGTCTTCGACACCTGGGCGACTTCCTCGCTGACGCCGCTCGTCAACGCTGGCTGGGACTGGGACGACAAAGCCGAAGAGTTCACCATGGAACGTCCCGAGCTCTATCAGTTCAATCTCCGCCCACAGGGCCACGACATCATCTCCTTCTGGCTGTTCCACACAGTGGTCAAATGCTACGAACACACCGGCGAGGTGCCCTTTGAGAGCGTGATGATAAACGGGATGGTTCTCGACGAGAACCGCGAGGCAATGTCAAAATCCAAAGGTAACGTCATCCCGCCGGAGGACGTGCTCGCGGAGTTCCCGGTCGATGCCGCCCGGTACTGGGCCGCTGGCACCTCGATCGGCGACGACTTTCCATACCGTGAGGGTGATCTGGAGGCCGGCGAGCGGCTGCTCCAGAAGCTCTGGAACGCCTCACGGCTGGTCGATCAGCTGACGCCGGAAAACGGTGTTGGTGACCCAGTCGCGGAAGACGAGCTCGCGTCGATCGACCGCTGGCTACTCGCCGAACTCGACGAGACAGTCGAGCAGGTGACCGAGCGATTCGAGAGCTACGAGTTCTCGAAAGCCCGGACAGAGCTTCGGACCTTCTTCTGGTCGACGTTCTGTGACGACTATCTGGAGATTGCAAAACAACGCCTCGACGACGGCGGCAATGCCTCGACAGAGTTTGCACTCGTCACAGCACATCGAACCTTCCTGAAACTGTTCGCACCGCTTTTGCCACACATTACCGAAGAGCTCTGGCGGCGGATCTACGACGAACCCGACTCGATCCACACGTCGGAGTGGCCGAGTGCTGGTGGCTACACGGCCGATCTCGACGCTGGTGAGACGGCAATGGAGGCAATTTCCGCGCTTCGCCGATACAAGACAGACAACGGGCTTGCACTCAACGCCAAACTGGACCACGTCGAGATCTACGGGCACATCGGCGAGTTCGCCGAACCAGTCGCCGAAGTGATGCACGTCGACTCGATCGAGGCATTCGACGAAGAGCCGGATATCACCACCACGATCAGCGGGATCAATCTGGATTACTCCATCGTTGGACCGGAGTTCGGCAACGACGTCGGTGCGATCGATCAAGCAATCGACGCCGGCGACTACGAGATCGACGGCGACACACTCCTCGTTGGCGGCGAGTTCGAACTCGGTGATGAGATGTTCGAGATCGAGGAGAGCCGGGAGTACTCCGGCGACGGCGAGATGATCGAAACCGAGAATGCCGTCGTGATTGTCCAGCAGAATTAAATACAGATCTGCGGTAGTTCACACGAGAATGGGCAAAACGACAAAAGAGTTCGTCGCGAACGAGCTCTGGAAGGTCGTTGCGATACTCACACTCGGGACGATCATCGTTCTCGGGAGCCTGGAGTTAGAGATGGCGTCGGGCGTTGCTGTCGGCGTTGGCTGGTTCATGCTGGCCCCGCTTCTGTATTTCTGGGGTGCGGAAATTGCGGAGTATCTCTATGGGGAAGAAAGCAGTGCCAACAGACGACAGACCACGCAGGACGCTGCTGCCCTGACAGATCTCAAACAGCGGTATGCGCGAGGGGAGATAGACGAAGGGGAGTTCGAGCGTCGTCTCGACCGACTGGTCGCCCTCGAAGCGGTTCCGGAGGAGGCACAAGCACTCATCGAGACGAACGCACACGGGTCCGCAAATTCTGATTCCAGCGGAGAACACGACCGGGATACCGAGCGTGATCAGGAACTCGACTCCTGAGTTTGCGTGTATGCTTCCTGAATATTGCCCGCGACCTCTCCGATCGCTTCCTCCCCAGCGTCGATGAACTCATAGAGGCTGAGAAAGCCGTGGATTTGACTCTCGTACTCGATTTCCGTGGTCTCGATCCCTGCATCGTCAAGCCGATCAGCGTAGGCTTTGCCCTCGTCGACGAGCGGATCAAAGCCGGCGGTGAGAATCGTCGCGGGCGGGAGACCGCTCACAGTGCGGGCCTGGAGTGGGAACGCGTACTTGTTACCGAGGTCCGGATCGTCCACGTAGTGATCCAGATACCACTCGACACTGTCCATCTCCAACAGGTAGCCAGTTCCGTTCTCGTCGTAGGAGTCGAACCAGCGGAGCGTGGGGGAGTTCAGCGCAGGATAGATCAGTAGTTGATGATCGAGCGCTTTACCGTCCCAGTCACGCGCAGCGAGCGCGACCGCGGCAGCGAGATTCCCGCCGGCACTGTCGCCACCGATGGCGATCCAGTCGGGATCACCACCGAGTTCCGTCGCATTCTCGGCGGCCCACTCTGTCGCCACGTAGCAGTCCTCAAATCCTGCTGGGAACGGATCTTCGGGAGCGAGTCGATAATCGACAGAAACGACCAGATACGAAGATCGGTTTGCAATCTTCCGGCAGAGGCCGTCGTAGGCACCCAGCGAGCCACGGATCCAGCCGCCGCCATGGAAGAACACGAGCACAGGATGTGGTCCCGTTTTCTCGGGAGCGTAGAGACGGAGCGGGATCGGACCGTTTGGCCCCTGAATCTCAGTATTCAGTATGTCGCCGACAGCCACTGGGTTCTCGTCCGTAAACAGGTCATCGAGCAGTTCCCGACTCCGTTCTATCGAGAGCGTTGTCGACGGTGGACTGATGCCGTCCTCGATGTCGTCGATAAGCGCCTGTGCCTGTGAGTCGAGTGCTGGATCTCGGCTTCCCATACTAATTGGGAGGAAAGCATCCAGTTAGTGCGTTCGGGTACGGTCAGTCTGCAGCGACCAGCGCTTTTGGTGGCTCGCCGGGCAGTTCGTCACGGTCGTGGTCGGCCTCGAAATCGAGATCCGGGCCAGTTGCGATGATCCGCGTCGGCGTGACATCGGGATGCGTCGTGTAGTAGTGTTCCTTGATGTGATCCATGTTCACTGTCTTCGCAACGCCTGGCGTCTGATAAAGATCACGCAGGTACGGCCAGAGGTTGTCGAACTGGTGGATGAACTGCGTGTTACACATGAAGTGGGTGTGATAGACCTGATCGAACCGGACGAGTGTGGTAAACATGGCGATATCTGCTTCGGTGAGCCTGTCACCGGCGAGATAACGCCTGTCGGCGAGCACCTCATCCCAGTGGTCGAGTGCATCGAACAGCTCACTGACTGCGTTGTCGTAGGCACTCTGCGATTTTGCGAATCCAGCCCGATAGACGCCGTTGTTGATCGGCTCGTAGATCTCCTCGATGATGCGGTCGACATCGTCCTGATAGCCTTCAGGATACAGATCGACATCGTGGTCTGCGACCTCGCTCATCTCGGTGTCGAGCATCCGCATGATCTCTTTGGACTCGTTGTTGACGATCGTTTCCTCCTCTGTGTCCCAGAGCACGGGAACAGTAACGCGGCCAGTCACGTCGTCGTCTGCTGCCTGATACACCTCACGAAGGAAGTCGCTGCCGTTGATCGAATCCGCCGTACAGCCTGCCTTGTCGGGAGTGAACTGCCAGCCGTCCTCGTCCCGGAAGGGATCGACGACATCGACCGAGATCGCATCTTCGAGCCCTTTCAGTGCCCGAACAATGAGTGTCCGGTGGGCCCACGGACAGGCAGCGGAGACATACAGATGATAGCGGCCTGCCGCTGGCTGGAACTGTCCGTCGGCCTCGATCCAGTCTCGGAAGGAGGTCTCCGAACGCTCGAACTCTCCTTCCTCGTTCGTTGACTGGTAGGTGTCTGTGCGCCACTCGCCGTCGACGAGCATGTTCATACCAGAACGGAGGGGCGCAAGGATCAAAAAGACGGCAGTATACCCACTGTTACCAGTATATCACTATTCAGAAGAATGTTCGGTTAATTTAACTGATAGGCAGTGCAAGCGCCTGCCATGCAGCGACGGAAACTGCTTGCCCTGACAGGCGGTTCAGTGTCCCTTGCCCTCGCAGGTTGTACAGATGCCCTCGGCGGTGACGATGAGTCAGAGGATGAACCGGAAGAAGAGGTAGACGGCTCGAACGAAAAGAGAGACCCGGAATCTGATCAGTCAGCGGACCAGTCAGACGATTCTGACGAGCAATCGGACGAGACAGAGGAGCTGGAGGTACAGATCATAGCTGGCTACCCGGATCCAGACGATGATACCGAGCCCCTCATGGAAGAAGTCCTTACAAATGATTCGTTCGAGAGCGATGCCCATATCCAGAAAACAGGTCGTGACACTGGTCCAAGTGTATCAGTGTCACTGACGGAGGCTGCTGCGGAAGACTTTGCAGAGACGATGATCGATACCAGCTTTACCCGGGAGGGTCGGGGCAACTGTGATTTCGATCCAGAAACGGACGAGCCAGATCCGAACCAGCACTGTCTGTACACCGTCCTCGACGGTGAAATCGTCCACGGTGCCGCGATGGGTGATCTCGCAGAAATTATCGACCCCGACGAGAGCGGCGATTACTCCGAGTGGGTCGCTGATGGTGCAGAGTTTACCATCAACACCGCGACCTTCGAGGATGCTGAACGACTCGCGGCAAGCCTCCATGGCGAGGAGTCGGCTTAACTCCTGACAGAGACTACCACGAGCCAGCGGCTGTTTCGAAGGCTTTATCCTCACGGTTGGCCACGTTCATTTAAGAACAACAATGTCCGACAAACCAGCATCAATGTACCGGGACATCGACAAGCCCGCGTATACTCGGCGTGAGTATATTACGGGCATCCCGGGCTCGAAGATTGCACAGCACAAGATGGGCGACCGGAACACGGATCCCGAAGACTACCCCGTCCAGATTTCTCTGGTCGTCGAAGAGAGCGTCCAGCTCCGACACGGCTCGATCGAGGCCTCTCGACTGTCAGCGAACCGTCACCTGATCAAGGAACTCGGCGAGGGCAACTACAAGATGATCCTCCGGAAGTTCCCACACCAGGTGCTCCGTGAGAACAAGCAGGCAACTGGTGCAGGTGCAGACCGTGTCTCCGACGGAATGCGCCAGTCCTTCGGGAAGATCGTCGGCACCGCAGCACGAATCCAGGCGGGTGAACGACTGTTTACGGCATACGTCGAGGTCGACCAGGCAGAAGCAGTCAAGGAAGCCTACCGACGCGCCTACAACAAGATTACGCCACCGTGCCGGATCAAAGTCGAACGCGGCGAAGAGCTTCTCATCGCCTGATCGGTCCGGTTGCTTCGTTCTCTTCGAACCAGACCCACAGTTTCGGGCGTTTCTGGCATCCATACCAGATACGTGCCCCTCGCCCTGAGTTACACAACGACGGCTGCAGTATTATAACATATCTGACTGGTTATTTGTTCATCCAGCGCCAACAGTTCGGGGATGGGTCTCCAAGATTACTACGGTCGGTCAGAGGAGTACGATTCCAGATTCGAGACGCCGATCGCCTGGCGAAGCGGTGCAGTAAGCGGATTCGTCGCGACGCTCGCGACGAGCATATTTTTGCTCGCGGTAGAGCCGGAGATGTTCAGTCAGACAATCGCGAGTATGTATGGCATGAGCGGCGCCCTCTGGTTCGGTGTGCTCGTCCACCAGATCAACGGCACACTGTTTGGAATCGTCTTCGCAGTTATTCTTGCAGACCCAATGCTCGTGACGATCACGAACTCGCTGTGGCGGACAATGGTCGCCGGAGTTATCTTTGCGATCGGGCTGGCGATCGTCGGCTCAGCATTCGTCTTGCCAGTGTGGCTGCAGTTTCTCGGCTTCGGTGATATTCCGCCGGTCCCCTACATGACACCGACGCTGTTTGGCTGGCATCTGCTGTATGGGCTGGTGATCGGCCTCGTCTTTCCGTTTCTCGACGAGCGGTAGCCCAACCAGCACTCCTATGTCGGTTGGATCCAATCTGGAGGTATGCTTCGGCTGGCGGTGGCCACGAACGCGGAAACGTACGAGCGAATGCAACGACCACTCGAAAAGCGTGGAATCAATCCCACACACATCGAGACAGCACAGCGTTCTATCCCGCTCGCTGCGGGCCCGGAGGCGTACACAGATGGACTGGCCTTCGATGTCGGCTTCGTGTTCCCGTCGCGGCTGGCAGAGGGTGGCGTTGCCGATGGACTGCTCGGAATCCCGTGGGTCAACGGCCGCGAGGAAATTCTAAAATCACGGCACAAAGGTGAAACGCTTGCCAGACTCTCACGGGACGACGTCCCAGTCCCAGAAACAGTGGTTATCTCGAACGAAGTCGACGAGGAAACACTCGCCTCGGCATACGAATCGATCGACGGCCCTGTCGTCGTCAAACCGAACAGCACGACACGAGGCGTGGGCGTGGCGAAAGCACACGATCTGGATTCGTTTCTCGGTATCTGTGACTATCTCGGTCTGGTCCACGATTACCGCGCTACTGGTGACCAGTCATTTCTGGTCCAGGAGTACATCCCCGATGCGCGAGATTACCGCGTCATGTTGATTGAGGGCGAGGTCGTCGGGGCAGTCGAGCGCCGCCTCCCGGAGGACGCCCTCGAAGGGGGACAGTGGAAACACAACGTCCACCGCGGCGCCGAGGCCACTGGCATCACACTCGAAAAGGAGTTGTGCGGGCTGGCAGAACGGGCCGCCGAAGCGCTCGATATTCCCTGGCTCGGTGTCGATCTACTCGTTACCGACGGTCGAGCCGTCGTCAACGAAACAAATGCACGGCCGACGATCGATGCGGCGACCAAGTACGAAGACGGGTTCTGGGACGATGTCGCCGCACTGATCCGCTCACAGTGACAGCTATTATGGAGCAGACAAACATACGACAAAAAGGAGTGTGCGAAACCATGTGCGAATCTAGTATAGGATGGTGTGCGAAACCATGTGCGAAAGTGCTGTGTGAAGCGATCGGATGGTCACTGACCAGCCGTCATCCGATCTCTGGATGAAATCTCCGTCAAATCCAACAGACAACGATAGATCGAATTCAACACGCATGCATGCAGTCAGCAAAAATACGAGCGATTAAATGCGAACGGGGACCAACTGCGAGCAGTGACAGAGCCCATCCCGACAGCCTGTGATCCGATCGATGACCTCCTGGGTGGGGGGTTCGAACGAAAAGCAGTGACACAGATATATGGCGCGCCGGCAGCCGGCAAGAGCAATCTCGTTCTCTCCGCAGCAGTCGAAGCGGCCGCAGCGGGCCAGTCGGCGCTGTATATCGACACCGAGGGGATGCCGATCCAGCGCCTCGAACAGCTCGCGAGCGACTACGAACAGTCCGTCGAAGAGATTGCCTCCAGAATCATCATCACCGAGGCAGTGAGCTTCGAGGAGCAACAGGAAGCAGTGCAAGACGCCGCGGAGTTTGCAACACAGGTCGATTTCATCGCTCTCGATAGCGCGACCGGGTTCTACCGGCTCGAACGAACCGAGCAAGACGAGGGCGAGGCGCTACGAGCGGTGGGGAGACAGATTACGCATCTGCTCTCTTTGGCCAGGAAACACGAACTCGGCGTTGCCTTCACCAATCAGGTCTACAGCAACCCCGAGACTGACACGACAAACGCCCTGGGTGGACACACGCTCAATCACTGGTCGGCCGTGATTCTCCGCCTCGACCGGTTCCGTGGGGGAAACCGTCGGGCAACACTCGAGAAACACCACTCGAAAGAAGCAGGGGAAAGCGCACAGTTCCGGATTACAGACAGTGGACTGGTCGGCGGCGGCCCGACGTAGTGCCATTCTCGCCGACGAAAATGGGGGGCCACGTATTATATAGGTCCGGTCGCAAGAGGGAGAGTAACGATCCTATTAATGAGTCTGATGATCGACATCCGGAAGCTGGGACTGTTCAACAAGATGGCAAAGCAGGGCGGCAACACTGTTGCTGATCACCTGAGCCAGATGACAGGGATGGAGACGGAGATGGAGATCACGAAGATCAACTTTATCGATATTCCGGATATCAAAGCACACGTCGGCGACAAAAAACAGATCGGGATCAGTATCGAGATGACCGAACGTCCCTACGGACACATCCTGTTTCTGTTCAACGCAACCGATGCGAAGAAACTTGCACACGGGATGATGGGCGGTATGGAAGACACAGGCGAGGCAACAAACGGCTTTACTGATATGGAGCGATCGGCGATCCAGGAGATCGGCAACATCATGACTTCCGGCTTTATCGATGGCTGGGCGAACGTCCTCAACACGACCATCGATATGTCGACACCAACCTTTACGTACGGCCCTGGCAGCGGGATGGTCTCCGAACTTGTCGGGGATCGCGACGACGAGATGGCGCTGATGTTCGACTCGCGCGTGCAGGCACTCGATTCCGATATTAACGTCAAGGTGTACACGTTTCCCGAACTCGACGAACTCGTCAGCCTCATGCAAGAAATCGAAGTCTAGGTTGTTCACGCAGGAGATCGAAGTCTAAATTGTTCACGCAGGAGATCGAACTCCACACTGTTCGCTCAAGAAATCGAACGCGAGTTTACCACCGTTCTCCGAGATTTATATAATTGCTTTACCAACTAAAGATATGGATCTCTTAGAAGAGAGTATTGTTCCAGAATCAGCCCGTTCTGTCAAACAGGAAGCCCGAGAGTTTGCGAGTGAGCACATCGAACCGAACGCAGCCGAGTACTACGAGAGTGGGGAGTATCCCTGGGAGATCCTCGAGGAAGCGATGGATGCCGGACTGGTCGCCCAGACGATCTCCGAGGAGTACGGTGGGCGTGGACTCTCGCTGCGGGAGATGCTTGCGATGGCCGAGGAGCTGTACAAGGCAGATGCCGGTATTGCACTCACACTTCAACTTGCAGGCTTTGGGACGGATATCCTCGAAGAACATGGGAGCGAAGAACAGAAAGAACAGTTCCTGCGGCCAGTCGCCGAGAACGAACAGATTTCGGGGCTTGGCGTCTCGGAACCGGACACAGGCAGCGATCTGGCTGGAATGAACACCACTGCTGAAAAAGACGGCGACGAGTGGGTCTTGAATGGCGAAAAGTACTGGGTCGGCAACGGTGTCGAGGGTGACTGGCTGACAATCTACGCGAAAACTGGCGACGATCCCGATAACCGATATGGGAACTACTCGCTGTTTATCGTCCCGACGGACTCGCCGGGGTATGAGGCAACGCACATCCCGGAAAAGATCTGCTTTCGCGCATCGAAGCAGGCACACATCACGCTTGAGGACTGCCGGATTCCCGAGGATTACTTGATCGGCGTACAGGGTGCAGGATTCTACATGGTTGCTGAGTTTTTCAATCACGGTCGGACCATCGTTGCCGGCCATGGGATCGGCCTGGCCGGGGCGGCCATCGAAGAGGCCTCAGCGTTCGTCCACGACCGCGAGGCCTTTGGTCGGACTGTCGATCAGTTTCAGGCTGTCCAGCACGATTTAGCGGAGATGCGAATGGCGTTCGAGTCGGCACGAGCACTGACCTGGCGGGCAGCCGAAAAAGTCGAGACAAACGAGAACGCTGGCTACTGGGCAGCGCTCGCGAAGACGACCGCGACCGAGGCTGCAACCGAGTGTTCCGAACTGGGGATGCAACTCCACGGTGGCCGGTCAGTCCTCGAAGAAAACCGAATCAGTCGTGTCTTCAGGGATGCCCGTGTCCCCGTCATCTACGAAGGCGCGAATCCGATCCAGCGAAATCTGATCTACCGACAGGCACCACGCTGAGATGCCCTCCACACTGCTGACCCCTACCACAAAAATCCCGCTGGCGCTCACCTCGCTCGGACCGTAACGTAACAAGATTTTTATACAATACCGTCGTGGGTGTACTCGTCGCAAACACCGTCAGAGAAGGCGGCAATCGCCCCTATCTATCGTTATTAACCATGTTGATTGTTACATTTTGACAAGGTTAAAGTCGGGGGACCTCATGAGTTCGTATATGGCGTTAACCACAGTTGTGAGGTGGAACAGATGAGCGATGGCGGCCTGAAATGGCGCATCGCTGGTGGGTCGGGTGACGGGATCGACTCGACGAGCCAGAACTTCGCGAAGGCGTTGATGCGCTCGGGGCTGTACGTATTCACACACAGACACTATCCATCACGGATTCGCGGTGGCCACACGTATGTCGAGGTACGGGCAGACAGCGACCCAGTCAGGTCACGCGGTGACGGCTACAACTTCCTGCTGACGCTGGGAGACAGCTTCGCCCGAAACGAGAGCGAAAACGCATACTACGGCAAAGAGGAGCTCAAACCGCTGTCGGAGAACCTCGAGGAACTAAACGAAGGCGGTGTCATCGTCTACGACACCGGGCTGATCGACGAGGAAGACGTCGAAGCGATCAACCTCGAAGAACGTGCCGAGGAGAACAACTGGCACGTCTACCCAGTCGACCTCCGCGGGCTCGCACGGGAACACGGTCGTGAAGTGATGCGTAACACCGCAGGTGTTGGTGTCACTGCAGCCCTGCTCGGTATCGAGACCGAGCCGTTCGAGGAGTTGATCGGCGAGGCAATGTCCGGCGACGCACGCGATGCGAACGTCGAGATCCTCAACATCGCCTACGAGCAGACCAAAGAAAAGGAGTTTACACACGACCTCCGCGTGCCGGAGGGTGAACACGACCAGGAGATGGCGATGATGAGCGGCAGCGACTCCATCTCCTATGGCGCACTCGATGAGGGCTGTCGGTTCATCGCTGGCTATCCGATGACACCGTGGACAGACGTGTTCACGATTATGTCACAGAACCTGCCACACTTCGGCGGAATCTCAGAGCAGGTCGAAGACGAGATTGCGGCGGCATCGCTCGCACTCGGTGCCTCCCATGCCGGTGTCAAGGCAATGTCCGGCTCTGCCGGTGGTGGGTTTGCGCTGATGAGCGAACCACTCGGCCTGGCGGAGATGACAGAGACACCAGTCGTGCTCGTCGAGGCAATGCGAGCAGGACCATCGACCGGACTGCCAACGAAACCCGAACAGGCAGATCTGGAACACGTGCTGTACACGAGCCAGGGAGACTCCTGTCGTGTTGTCTTCGCGCCCGCGAACGTTCGTGAGGCATACAACCAGACACGAAAGGCTTTCGAGCTTGCATACAACTACAACCTGCCTGCGATCGTCATCTACGATCAGAAAATCCAGGGTGAACTGCGGACAGTGCCGGTTGAGTTCTTCGATCGGGAACCAAACGGCGAACTCGACGGTGTCCTCACAGAAGAGGAGATCGCCGAGGCCGCACACGACGAATCGGGCAACTTCAAACGGTACCGCCACGACGTCGAGGATGGCTCGAATCCACGGTCGATCCCTGGTCAGACTGGTGGTCGTCACCTGGCGACAGGGAACGAATCACAGGAAGTCGGTCACATCAGCGAGGATACAGACAACCGGAAAGCCCAGATGGACCGACGGATGCGAAAACTCTCATCGATCCGTGAGCAACTCGACGGTGAGGATTCCTCGAACCAGACCTATCACGGCCCGGCAGAGGCCGACAAAGGAATCCTCGTCTGGGGATCCCAGCAGGATACTGTCTTCGAGGCGGTTGATCGTCTCAACGCACGCGGACACGAGGTCAAAGCACTCGGTGTCAGCGACCTGATGCCGTATCCGGAAAACGAAGTGACAGCGTTCCTCGAAAGCGTCGACGAGTGTCTCGTCGTCGAGATGAACGCGACCGCCCAGTTCCGCGGTCTCACCCAGAAAGAGCTCGGTCAGTTCGGCGGGAAGCTGTCGAGTCTGCTGCGGTACGATGGTGAGCCGTTCGAGCCCGGCGAGATCGTCGAGGGCTTCGAGACGAGCCTCGACGGCGGCACCGTTCCGGGGAACAACATGGAGATCAAACCAGCGGCGGGTGACTGATCATGCGGACTGCCCAGATACAGACTCCGCTGGCTGGTTCGGACAGTTACCAGACCATCCAAACAGGTGATACACAATGACAGCATTCTCGGCAATCGAGACGGACAGCGAGACAGACAAAGACGACTTCACGCCGGGTGTCGAGCCACAGCCGACGTGGTGTCCAGGCTGTGGAGATTTTTCGGTGCTGAAAGCACTGAAAGGCGCGATGCCAGCGGTCGGCCGCTCGCCTGAGGAAGTGCTGCTCGTGACAGGGATCGGCTGCTCGGGCAAACTCAACAGCTATTTCGAAAGCTACGGCTATCACTCCATCCACGGTCGCTCACTGCCAGTCGCACGAGCGGCGAAACTCGCAAACCCTGGCCTCGAGGTCGTCGCAGCAGGTGGAGACGGTGACGGCTACGGGATCGGTGGCAACCACTTCATGCACACCGCTCGTGAGAACCACGATATGACCTACATCGTGTTCAACAACGAGATTTTCGGGCTGACCAAAGGCCAGACATCGCCGACAAGTCCGAAAGGTCACAAATCGAAAACCCAGCCAAGCGGTTCCGCCAAGGATCCAGTCCGGCCACTGTCGCTGTCACTTGCCTCTGGCGCGTCCTACATCGCCCGGACGGCAGCGACGAACCCACGACAGGCACAGGAGATCGTCGCAGAGGCGATCGAACACGACGGCTTCGCACACGTCGATTTCCTCACACAGTGTCCAACCTGGAACAAGGACGCAAAGGAGTACGTCCCCTACACTGATGTCCAGCAGGACGACGAGTTCGACTTCGACATCACCGACCGCCGTGAAGCGGCCGATGCGATGTACGATGCTGAAACCCGCCTCTACGAGGGCGAGGTGCTGACTGGCCGGTTCTACGTCGACGAAGAGCGACCATCCTACGGCGAAGAGAAACGTGCAACCGGCGAAATGCCGGCAGAGCCACTCGCTGAGCGGTACCACGACGAGGATGTCGAGTGGGAGCGATCTGTTGACGAGCTAATCGGCAAACACACCTAAGCCGTTTACGGGCTGAAATCTCCCTTTTCCATTCGGAAGATATTTTTTTGCCGGAGAGAAAGATACAGACATGAGTGCTGAGGCTACGGAAAAAAGAATTCTCTCGGTGTTAGAGGAGGACGCACAGGCGTCGTACGCAGAGATCGCCCAACGTGCGGACGTGTCGAAACCGACAGTCAGAAAATATATTCAAAAGCTCGAAGATGAAGGGGTTATTGTTGGCTACTCTGCAGATGTCGACCCAAAGAAACTCGCGGGTCAGTCGATCGCTATCGTCGGTATCGACGTCATCAGCGAACAGTACGTTGAGGTTACCCAACAGCTCAAAGAACTCGCCGCAATCGAGAAGCTGTACACCTCGAGTGGTGATCACACGTTGATGGCAGAAGTCCGTGCGCCCGATGGAGACTCACTGGGACAGGTGATTAACGACGATATTATCGATCTGGACGGCGTAAGCGCCGCTCATCCATCGTTTCTCCAGGAACGACTCAAATAACCAGGCTGTCTCCGAGGTCCTGACGTGTCACTCCCTCGGCCGAGAGTCCTGCATTTTTATAGGAGGCTTGCCCAACACTGCGTATGACAAACCGGCTGCTGATCGGTACTGGCCACCTGCTGTCAACAGTGGTAGCTGCCGTACAGAAACAGCCGGGACAGCTCCAGCTCTGTACGACAGACGATGCTCTCGCTGAATCACTGCAAGGAGAGCTATCGGTAACTGCCGTCGAAGAGGTGACCGACGCTGTGCTCCGTTCGTTCGACCGGCCGGATATCGTCGGTGTCTTTCACAAAGATCCCGAGTCGAACCGAGCCATTGCGACGAGAGCACGAGAGCTGTTTCCCGACTCGACGCTCGTCGTCTACAGTGGCCCGGACACTGAAAGCGACGAGCACCTCGAATCGGTCGCAGATGTCGTTCTCGATCCGGTTCGGGAGGTTGCAACCCAGATTACTGACCGTGTCGGTGAGCCAGGACAGCGTATGCGACACCTACAGAGGGTGTTACGTGACATCGATCGACTCGCAGTCGTTGCACACGATAATCCTGATCCCGACGCCATCGCGAGCGGGATCGCGCTGGCGCGCCTCGGCAAGGCAGCAGGGTGTGAGACAGAGGTCTGTTACTACGGAGAGATTACACACCAGGAGAACAGGGCCTTTATTAATGTTCTCGAAATCTCACTCCGGAATCTCGATCCTGACGAAGATCTCTCGGCGTTCGACGGATTGGCACTCGTGGATCACTCACGGCCAGGAGTCAACGACCAGTTGCCGCCGGATTCAGCAGTCGATATTGTGATCGACCATCACCCACCACGTGCCCCGATCGATGCACGCTTTGTTGATCTCCGGAGCGATGTGGGCGCAACGAGCACCCTGCTGGTGGAGTATCTCGATCAGTTCAACCTGAATATCGACGAGGTGATCGCAACAGCGTTGCTGTTTGGAATCCACGTCGATACGGACGGATTTACGCGGGAAGTCTCACAACAAGATTTTATGGCGGCTGCGACACTGTCGCCAAGCGCGAACTTCGGGACGCTCGAACGGATCGAATCACCGTCGATCAGCCAACAAACATACGAAACGATCGCGAATGCAATTCGCAACCGCCAGATCGAGGGGCAGGTGTTGCTGAGCTGTGTCGGGAAGCTGACTGAACGCGATGCGCTCGCACAGGCTGCCGATCGACTGCTCGCCCTGGAGGGTGTGAGCACAACACTCGTCTACGGCATCAAAGACGGCGAGATATTCATCTCCGCACGCTCACGTGGGTCAAATATCGACATCGGAGAGAGTCTTCGAGAGGCGTTCGGGCAGATCGGCAGCGCGGGCGGCCACGTCGATATGGCCGGCGCACAGATCGAACTCGGCTTTCTGGACGCCGTCGATGAGGGTGATGAGTCGCTGTTGGCGGTCGTCGAAAGCGTCGTCAGATCCCGGTTTCTCGACGTGCTCAAAGAGCAGATCGAACCACCATCCGGGACGGTCTACGCCAGCGACAAACCACTTGACGAGGAGTATTTTGCCTCGTATTCGGGGATTGACCCGTCCGAGACAGATGAGACGGATGATCAGACGACCGAAGACGATCGGACGACCGAAGACGATCAGACGACCGAAGACGATCAGACGACCGAAGACGATCAGACGACCGAAGACGATCAGTAGACGGGACGCTTTTGTTCACACCAACCATTTGGTTGAGCAATGCCAGCCGAGGAGAAGCCAACCGTCAAAGACTACATGACCCACGATGTGGCAACGGTCTCACCCGACGACACGGTGAGGGCAGTGTCAGAACGGATCGCAAAAAGCAACGACCACAGCGGGTTTCCAGTCTGTGACGGACGGCAGGTCGAAGGCTTCGTCAGCGCCCGTGATCTGCTGCTCGAGGCCGACGAGGAGCCGATTTTCAAGGTGATGTCGAGTGAGTTGCTGGTTGCCCATCCGGAGATGAAACTGACTGATGCTGCACGGGTAATTCTCCGATCCGGTATCAGAAAGCTGCCTGTCGTCGACGATGCAGGCAATCTTGTCGGTATCATCTCGAACACGGATGTCATCCGAAGTCAGATCGAACGCGCAACACCCAACAAGGTCAGGAAGTTGATCACGACACTCGAAAACATCCACGGAGTCGAGGTTCGGGAAGAACGGCGAAACGTCGAACTTGCCAGACTCACCCCCACGCAGGGAAAGGTGTACGCAGACGAGTTACAGGGGAGACGGTACGAACTCGAGCGGGGACTGGCCGAACCGCTGGTGGTAATCGAAACGCCGACAGCGTTTCTGCTGGCTGACGGCCACCACCGGACGAAAGCCGCGAAACAACTCGGCATCATAGAGATGGACGCCTACGTAATCATCATCGACGAACCAGTCGAACTCGGAATGGCCGAAACCGCCCGCAAAGAGAATCTCACCGCTGTCGACGATATCGAGGCTGTCGATTACGCACACCACCCCCTCGTCGAACGGACACAACGACTCCAGTAACACCACCTGCTCGTCGAGTGGACACAATGACCCCAGTGAGTTCACGAAGCCGAAAAGTTGGTTTTCGCGAACCGAAATAATGTTGTTCGTTCGGCCCCTCTCTCAGGTAATGGCAACGACCGAACCGGATATCCTCGATGTCGAGTCGATCAGAGCCGACTTCCCAATTTTGCAACGGGAGTTTGGCGACCAGCAACTGGTCTATCTCGACAACGGCGCGACGACACAGACGCCCGATCAGGTGATCGATGCGATTGCAGAGTACTATCGGGAGACGAACGCAAACGTCCATCGTGGGCTGCATCAGCTCTCGCAAGAAGCCTCGATCGCCTACGAGAATGCCCACGACCGTGTCGCCGAGTTCATTGGCGCAAGCGGCGGCCGTGAAGAGATTGTCTTCACGAAGAACACGACCGAAAGCATGAATCTCGTTGCCTACGCCTGGGGGCTGAACGAACTCGGCCCCGGCGATGAGATCGTTCTGACGGAGATGGAACACCACGCCTCGCTCGTCACCTGGCAACAGATCGGGAAGCGAACTGGTGCAACAGTTAACTACATCCAGATCGACGAAGACGGCCGGCTGGATATGGACCACGCTGCGGAGCTTATTACCGAGGACACGGCGATGGTCTCGGCCGTTCACGTCTCGAACGTGCTCGGGACGATCAATCCCGTCGAGGAGCTTGCCGAGCTTGCACACGACCACGGTGCCTACGTCTTTGTTGACGGCGCACAGGCAGTGCCGACCCGCCCGGTCGATGTCGAGGCGATCGATGCGGATTTCTACGCCTTCTCTGGCCACAAGATGTGTGGCCCGACCGGAATTGGCGTGCTGTACGGGAAAAAACACATTCTGGAGGGGATGGAGCCGTATCTCTATGGCGGGGATATGATCAAAAAGGTCACCTTCGAGGATGTAACCTGGAACGATCTCCCCTGGAAGTTCGAAGCCGGAACGCCGAACATCGCCCAGGGAATTGCGCTCGCAGAAGCCGTGGAGTACATCGACGACATCGGCATGGAGAAGATCGAACGCCACGAGAACGAGCTTGCACAGTACGCACTCGAACGGTTTGGCGAGTTCGAGGACATCACAGTGTTTGGCCCACCTGCTTCCGAGCGCCGTGGCGGACTCGTCTCCTTCAACGTCGAGAGCGTCCACGCACACGACCTCTCCGAGATCCTCAACGATTACGCCGTTGCAGTCCGTGCCGGCGATCACTGCACACAGCCGTTGCACGACAAACTCGGTGTCCCGGCGACAACACGCGCCTCTTTTTATATCTACAACACGACCGAGGAGATCGATACGCTGGTCGAGGCACTCGACGACGCACGACAACTGTTCGCCTAACCGCCCCTGGGAGAGCACGACCCGCAGAATTTAGGTATTGCCACCCAGAGAGCACACATGACAGATACCGAGATCGAGTCAGAATCGTCGAAGGCCACAGATTCCAGTGACTCACAACGATCCGAAGAGGCTGCTCTCACAGAGAGTGTCGACGACGAGCCGGATCTCGACCGCGCACTCAGAGCCGGGACGGTGTTCGGTGCAGTGATTGTACTGGTCAGTTATCTGCTTCCCTGGGCCGAAATAGACGGGCCGACACTTCCCGCGGAAGAATCGCCTGTCCCACCAGAGGATCTTATTATCGCAGGGACAGAGGAAGGGCAACTCGGCGCAACTGATATTTCTCTCTTTCCCGAGCTAACGGTAGTCATTGCGCTTCTCGCTGCAGCGATCGCGTTGCTTCGATGGAACAGTCTGATTCAGGGAATGACCGGGCTGCTCGGGCTGACGGCGACTGGAATTATGATCTATCTCTGGGCAATCCTGGCGACTGACGATGAGGTACAGATCGCGATCGGTGAGAGAGTTGGGTTCACCAGTTCCTTCGAGCCAGGAATCGGCCTCTGGGTTGCGCTCTCAGGCTCGTTCATCATCGCGATCTGTGGATTCCTTGCTGTCGTGTATGGCTATTTGAGCGAGCGCTGAACAGACAGGCCCGTTGGCCGCGAGGGCGGTGATTGCTTGGGTTATTTCTGTGTAGCCTGCTGATCGCTGGGGTTATTTCTGTCCAGCCGTGAGTCGTGCTATGCGTGGCGCTATCGTCGATCTCGACGGAACAGTGTATCGAGGTGGGGAGTTACTTCCGGGAACGAAGGCTGGAATCGATCAACTTCGCTCTGCGGGCCTCGAAATTCTCTTTTTTTCGAACAATCCGCTGAAAGATGGGTCGGCTTACGTCGAGCGACTAACCAACATGGGCCTCACCGTCAACGGCGGCGAGGCCTGTTCTGCTGGCGTCGTAACGACGGAGTATCTCCTCGAGAACCACGCCGACGAACGGATCTTTTGTATCGGTCACGACGGACTCAAAGCGCAGTTTGAGGACGCTGGATTGGAGCTGACTGCCGACCCAGCGCTGGCGGAGGTACTCGTTGCCTCCTGGACACCTGAATTCGATTTCGGTAAGATGCAGGCTGCACTGGACGCATCCGAAAATGGCGAGACGGTGACCTTCCTTGGCACCGACCCAGATCGGACGTTCCCACTCGAAAAGGACTCGGTCGTCCCAGGCTCGGGTGCGATCATCGGTGCAGTCGCGAAAACGATCGGCCAGGACCCCGATGCAATCCTCGGGAAGCCGTCTGAGGCTGCGCTCGAGGCTGCACTCGACCGACTCGGTGTTGCTCCCGAGGAGTGTCTAATCGTCGGCGACCGACTGGATACCGACCTCCGGATGGGCGACCGTGCCGGGATGACGACAGTGCTTGTGTTGACGGGCGTGACAGACCGGGAGGATATTGCAGACTCCGATATCGAGCCGGACTACGTGATCGAGAATCTCGGAGAGATCGGCGACGTGCTTGCATACGAATAAGTACCAGGCTCCGCTACAGACCCCCAATGGTCGAAGCAGATCCGGTGATGCGCGCCGGGCGAAACGGATTTATCGTGTTGATTATCGTCCTGCTCGGGGTCAGTGTCTACGAGTTCGTCTATGTCGAAGGAAGCGGACTCACCGTCCCCGCACTCTGGACACTTGGTGTTGTGGTGTTCTACGCCTCGAAATACTACTACAGGCGAGAGGAGTCAGTCGATCCGGAATAATACCGACTGTCACTCTTCGACCGGCACAGTCACAGAGTCACTTGGATCTGGGCTCTCCACGCGACGAACATCGATTGTGAACTCGTTTCCAACGTGTTCATCAAGCTCAATATCGACCTCATCCGTTGCGCTTCCATCCTCTCCGACCTCGATTTCGCCCGGCATGAACATCGGCGGGTCGTCACCACTCTGGGTTTGTATCTGGTAATCTAGTTCTGTCCCCTCCTCAAACCTCGTGGCAACAGTCAGTTCCAGCGGACCTGGTGGAGAGATGGACTCGACCGGGTTGACAATCTCCAATTGCTGTCCTGTACCCACTTCTTCGCCGTCATCGGACTCATCCTCCTGATCAGAGTCATCTCCCTCGTCGTCGGGGTCATCTTCTGTGTCTTCCTCTCCGTTTTCTTCAGTTTCGGTTTCGTCTTCCTCACCGTCAGCGTCTCCGTCGTCTGTCGACTCGCTCTGTTCGTCTCCGTCGTAATCACCAGCTTCCTCATCGTCTGTGTCGTAATCACCAGTTTCCTCATCGTCTGCGTCACGTTCGTCAGCGTCAGAATCGGCTGTTTCCGTGTCGTTCGTATCGGCTTCCGGTGATGTATCAGCTGAATCCGTCTGTTCGTCGTCGGCACCCTCTTCGACGCACCCGGCAATGGCCAGGAACGAGACACTCCCAGCAGCTATTATAAACTGTCGCCGCTCCATGAGGTCTACTGATTTGGTCAAATATAAAAAATTACGGATTGGATTCATTGCGACGGTGATTACTGCTGACGCAGACAGGAAACGGTTAACTGGCTGGGTTCGTAACATCTGAGCAAATGGCCAAGGACGTCAAACCAACGCGGAAGAATCTGATGCAGATCGAAGACCGCATCGAACTTTCCGAGCGAGGGCACGATACGCTGGAAAAAAAGCGTGACGGGCTCATCATGGAGTTTATGGAAATTCTGGACCAGGCCCAGGACGTGCGGGAAGATCTCGAACAGAACTACCGGGATGCCCAGCGATCGATCGATATGGCGCGAGCGATGGAAGGAGATGTCGCAGTCCGGGGGGCTGCGGCGGCGCTGAAAGAACACCCGGAGATCACGACCCAGTCGAAAAACATCATGGGTGTCGTCGTTCCCCAGATCGAATCGACAAAAGTTCAGAAAAACCTCCAGGAGCGTGGCTACGGTGTCCTTGGCACGAGCGCCCGGATCGACGAGGCGGCCGAGGCCTACGAGGAACTGCTCGAACAGATCATTATCGCCGCAGAGGTCGAAACGGCGATGAAAAAGATGCTCAGAGAAATCGAGACGACAAAACGCCGTGTCAACGCGCTTGAATTCAAACTACTTCCTGATCTGCGTGACAACCAGGAGTACATCGAACAGAAACTCGAAGAACAAGAGCGTGAAGAGATCTTCCGCATGAAAAAGATCAAAGCCAAAAAGGAAGCCGAAGAGAAAGCAGAGCGTGAAAAAGAAGCCGAACAGGAGGCACTCGAACGTGAAGCGGTCTCGGCTAGCGACTGATACTGGGCGGTCGTTTCTCTCCCGTACTGTGGCAAGTGCTGGCTGTCGATCGAACCCAGCCACTCTCGAATACCGACGCTGAACAGGCCCCTGCATCGATTGTAACTGCCGGTGGATTTTTGTATTACTTGCGGTTATGTGAGATATGGAGCTTCCGACACCCGAGGATTTACGCGAACGACGCAACGAGCTTGGGCTCACCCAGAGCGATCTTGCGGAGCGTGCAGATGTCTCACAGCCACTCATTGCTCGGATCGAGGGCGGCGATGTCGATCCACGACTCTCGACACTCAGGCGTATCGTCAACGCCTTGCAGGAGGCCGAGGGTGGGCTGTTGCGAGCGGCGGATCTGATGCACTCACCAGTCGCAAGCGTCGAGCCCGACGCGAGTGTCCACGAGACGACAGCGCTGATGGATGACAAGGGATACTCACAGCTGCCGGTTATCCGTGATGGGACACCGCAGGGGATGATCAGTGAGTCATTGATCCGGCAGCGCTCCGGGGACAACGTCGGTGAGCTACCGGTCGCCGAAGTCATGTGTGAATCGGTTACCACGGTCGAACCGGATGCGACAATCGACGCTGTCGACGCACATCTCGATCACAACGACGCTGTCCTGGTCGTTGAGGGGGGCCAGACTGTTGGGATCATCACAGAAGCCGACTTCGCACGACGGATCTCCTGACTGAGACCGTCCCAACAGCTACCCAACAAACCAGGACGTGGCTCTGTGACGAGATCCGATCACGTTTGGATGGAGACGAAAATATAACTTCAGCGATCATCGGTGCCTGGGAAGGAAAAAACGTGCTCCTGAACACTCCCGTCTGCCATTCGACCGAGTGCAACGAGTCGCTCTGGTGTCTCGACGATCACCGCCTCCCCGCCATCGTTCCGGGCGTTGTTTCTGATGACGTTCTGACAGACCACGTTTCCTTTTCGGATCGGATTCTCATGGCGTGTGTGTCCGACAACCTGTGGTGGCGCATCGGGAGAGAGAAATTCGAAATCGAGCCAGGCGATACCAGCATCTGCACCCCTTCCGGTCTGCCCGTCAAGACCGAACACGCGGGGGAACTGTTCGACCGTTGCCTCCTGGATATCGCCATCGGCGTTGCTCCCAATTCCGTCGCCAATCCGCAACGCCCCTGTTATGAACTCGTCGTTGATCGCTCGCACATCATAGGGTGACGAGTTGCCGGCGTGTGCATAGGTAACAGTATACCCTTCGTAGGCAGCCACGACGTATCCTTGCTCGATGTTTCGGACAAACGCCTTGCGTTGGTCGTCGCTCCGGGTGACCGAGTACCAGTTCTCCCAGCTGAAATACTCTGGGACGAGAATCCCCATCTCGTGGTTACCGAAGATGACACGAACGTGTCCGGGCGGGGCCTGTTCGATAAGCCGGTTGATCATCTCGATGACCTGTTCGTTGTGTGGCCCGCGGTCGATCGAATCACCGTTGAACACAAGTACATAGTCGTCACCACCGACCCACTCCAGTCGACCAAGTTTTCCCTGCTCGACGATCGGATCGTAGGATGGATGATCAGTAAGTGTCAGCAGTGCAGAACGTGCATCCTGGATATGGCCGTGGATATCGCTCAGACTGACGATCATCGGGGGTCGGTCTGTGTCCAATCCAGTGACGCTGTCGCGTGCGGGAGGGTGGACAGGCGTACCGTCATGTCCAAATACCATAGGGGTTCTCGACAGTATCCTGAGTTGCAGCCACGAGTATATATAAGATACCCAAAGTATCAGTCTGTGCCGAGGTTCTGTATCCTGCTGGTCCCGGTCACCCCCGCGAGAACAACGAAGACACTGATCGAATCGGCACCTGGTGTCGGTCGATCACCGATACGGAGTTCGGGAACACCAGTTCTGTCGGTAAACCACTCACGACCACGAGAGACTGCGTCCCGACGGAGCCACTCCGGTGGACCAGAGAAGACGACCAGTCCGCGACTCGCGTGGTCGTAGGGACACTCGAAGGTGAGCGTACCGCGTGTTGCCCACTGGAGAGTCCGATAGATCGCTCGCTCCTGTGTAACCTCGTCAACATCTTCACCAAATATTCGCCGTTTCAACCCCTCCAGGACCGTGTCGTCGCCGTCTTTCCACCGTGAGAGATCGGTTCTCGCGTGGCCAAGTGTCGAAATACCACCACCATCAAGTGTCCCCATCAGATCGCTCGCGTCGACAACCTGTTCACCAACGGTCGACCCGCTGTCGACCTGTCCTGTCGTGAGTAGCTGTCGAAGCCTGTGCGTGTATGCCCGGTTGAGGGCTGTCTGATGGGAGTCGAGACTCCGATCACCCCACAGCCAGGCATCGTTGTCACAGACGACCTGGGAGTCGACAGTACGCTCCAGTTTCGCGAGTGCTGTGGCTGCGTTCGACCGAACAGACGCCTCAGATTCTGCAGGCAGTATCGAAACGGTGTAGATCGACTGTGTGTACACCGTTTCGAGTCCGCTGGCGAGCTCGGGCATGACAGCCGAGGCTGTCCCACCGCCCAGTCCACCAACGAGAAGGATCGAATCGACAGCGGTCGTAATCCCGTCTTCGACCGTACGCCGGAGTTCGACACCCTGGTCTTCGATGATCTCCATCCCGAGCTCACGGTCACCGCCGGTTCCGTCTCCACCTGTCTGGAACTGTCCGACCGCGTGCTTGGACGATGACGGGACTGCTCCGAGTGCGTCGAGTGACGCGCTGTCGGTGTCGACGAGATCCACACTTGCAATGGGCGAGGAAGTGCCAACACCGTGGAGACGGACAAGCCGGTTGACGATCCGCCCGCCAGCACCCCCGATGCCGATTGCCGCGACGTTCATACCGTCATCTTCAGGAGCCGGTTACAAAAGGATCGCGGGATGCGTTCTCAGGAAAGTGACAGCCCGCGGATCTCGACAACCCCATCCTCGTGTTCATTGACGTGACCGATAACTCGCCCAGCAGTCGCTTCGGCAAGCGCCTCCGCACTCTCGGCGTCGACTGCAGCGACGAAGCCGGTGCCCATATTGAACGTCCGGTGCATCTCTTCGACACTCACTGACCCTTCCTGCTTTACGAACTCGAAGAGTGGCTGGGCGTCGTAGGGATCGGTGATTTCATACCGGTGCTCGCCCAGTCGGGTGAGATTCGTCCATCCACCACCGGTGACGTGTGCCGCGGCATGCACGTCGTGTGTTCGCATTGGGCCGAGCAACCCGGTGTACAGTCTGGTCGGCTCGAGTAACTCCTCGGCGATGGATCGATCAGGGTTCGGTGGGAACGGATCGGTGTACTCGTGATCGCGGGTGACGGCTTCGCGGGCGAGCGTCAAGCCGTTCGAGTGGATGCCACTCGACGGCCAGCCAACGAGGGCGTCGCCAGGTTCTGCTGCGCCCGGAAAGAGCGCGTCTTTGGGTGCGAGTCCTGCACATGCACCAGCGATATCGAACCCATCGATTACGTCGGGGAGAACGGCAGTCTCACCACCGACGAGTGCAACACCGCTTTCCTCGGCACCGCGACGAAGTCCCTCGCCGATCTGTTCGGCCATCTCGTCGTCTGGCGTTTCGACAGCGAGATAGTCGACAAACGCGACCGGTTCGACACCCTGTGCAACCAGATCGTTGACGTTCATCGCCAGACAATCGATACCGATCGTAGAGTAGTCGTCGATGGCTTCGGCGACGAGCAGTTTCGTCCCGACGCCGTCGGTCGCTAGCGCAAGATACTGGTCGCCGATGTCGACCAACCCTGCGTAGTCCCCTTCGAACTCACCAGCAGCGTTGACCAGGGCTGCGGTTGCAGCCTCGCTCGCGTCGATATCGACCCCCGCCTCCGCATAGGTTAATTCGTCCTCGGAGTTGTCGCTCATACTCGGGTGAGGAACGGCGAGGGGCAAAAGCCCGTCGGGTTCTCCGTCCGGTCTGCCGGGGGTGAGACACAGCCCCGGTTCGTTAAAGTGTCCGCCGGGAGTCATGCAGGTATGGCAACAGTCAGCGAAACCTACATCGAAAACCGCCAGCGCGTCCAGCCAACACACACAAACAACTACGAGACTGCACACGGTGGGAATATCGTGAAATGGATGGACGAAGTGGGTGCAATGTCAGCGATGCGCCACGCCGGTGAACCCTGTGTCACCGCCCGCATCAATGGCCTCAACTTCGACCGTCCCGTCCCTCAGGGAGACACCTGTATCATCGAATCGTATGCGTACGAATCGGGACAAACGAGTATCAAAGTCCGCATCCGAGCATACAGAGAGGCTCCCCGGACAGGTGAGCGAGAGCAGACGACAGACTCGTATTTTGTCTTCGTAGCGATCGGTGAAGATGGCTCTCCCACGCACGTGCCTGAGCTTGCGGTTACATCGGACCGATGCAAGCGCCTGCAACAGGATGCGCTCGAATACGAGACTGAGGAGTGATCAGAAGCCGATAAAGAGGAAAAAGACGCCCAGTGAGAGAATCGAGACACTGAACACGAGCGCGAATACACCGACACTCCACTGTTTGACCGTTTTTCCGTCGAGCGGACCAAACGGAATCATGTTAAAGGCGGCAAGAAAGAGATTGACGAGAATGCCGATCCGTGCAATCTCCTCGACGAACCCACCGAACAACAAGAACGGAACGAGAAAGACGACTGCCAGGATGAGATTTGTCACCGGTCCAGCGACTGAAACCAGCCCGTTTTCTCGGACTGTGATCCGGCCACGGTGATACACGGCACCAGGGGCAGCGAACAACAGTCCAGCAAGCCCCAGGGCGATTGCAATCCCGAGCATGCCGTAATCAGCCCGAAAGGCAGCAATCTGTCCGAAGTGAATCGCGACGATCTTGTGTGCGAGTTCGTGTAACAGAAAGCCTGTCCCGACAGTGAGCATACTCAACACGAACGTCTGCCCGAACCGATTCCAGTCGAGTGTGCCGCCAACCATATCCTGGACGAATCCGGTCGGTGTCAGAAAGAACGTAAAGGCTATGCCGAGCGCAACCCAGGCAATCGCAAGATCACGGAGTTCCTCGCGGTAGAACGTGATGTCGGTAACTCGGAGCATGTTGTGAGTAGAGCAGGTACGTTATGTGAGTATATCCCAGATGAGCTGTGCACTGTTTCGAGCGCCACGCATCATCTCCTGACCGAGACCGCTCACGCCGCCAACGTCGGCGGCGAAATGCGGCAACAGGATCGTCGCAAAGAGGATGGTTGCGATGAAACTCCCGATGTTCGTCATTGCGACGATAAGAATCAGCCGGAAGGTCGGCACCTCATCGCGCATCGTCCTGACCAGTTCCACAATTGGAGTCTCCTGGTCGGCGAGCATCTCGTTGAGTCGACTGATATCCGAGACGTTCACTTTCGTGTACCGTAACTCGACGTATCCGGCGAACCAGCCAGGTGCAAGCAGCGGATTCACACTCGTGAGCCAGGCAACAGAGCCACCGACGCCGGCGCTGGTCCAGTGTGCGCCGGCCAGTTTTGCCAACCCTGCCGAGATGATGCCGTTGATGAGAAACCAGGCAACGAACATACTAATCAGCAGATCGCCCTGGACACCCGCCATCGCCAACAGGATAAAGAACGCAAGAAAGCCAACGGTCATCGCGTAGCCGATGGTCTTGTAGATGATCGAACCGAAGCGACTCGACTCCTTCTTGCCGACGAGTGACTCCGCTGGCGGGAGCGTCTCGGGGTTTGCGAGATAGTTCTCGATTCCTTCGCGGTGGCCCGCGCCGACGACTGCGACCACGTCGTGGCCCGCATCACGGAGTGCGATCAGCCGATAGGCGATAAACGCATCTCTCTCGTCGATCAGCGCCTGTGCACCACCCGGCGAAAAGCGCCGGAACTCCTCGATCATGGCGGTCACGACATCAGCGTCGGTCAGTCGCTCCATATCGAGTTCCTCGTCGTCGATATCGCCGCTGGCACTGGCAAGTAACGCGCCGATCGGGAGTCCGACGACCAGCGCAATAAGCAGGGCAACCAGTGCGCCATCCACGAACCCGAGCAGCGTTCCAACAAGACCACCCAGTATCGGTATACCGATCGCCCCACCGATGCCGGCAGGAATGAAGAATGGTCCCGCGAGTGCACTCGCGATAACGGAGCCGATGGTGCCGATAAAAAAGCCGACCGTCAATCCAGCAGTCCACGGCCCGAGTGTTTCGACCATGAGCGCAGCGATAATCGACAGCTTCTCCCGGAATCGCATCCCAGACCAGAGTCGCTGGACCGTCATCTGAATATCTCTGTCGACGAGTGCAACCCCGCAGCCGTACGTTTCTGCAGATTCGATCGCCGCCATCATGTCCGCACCCGGTTCGATATCGAACCGGTCTCCCAGGCGTGCTTGCACGTATGAGAGCAGCCAGTAGGCGAGAAACTGGTACATCGTCCGGCCAGAGATCAACTCCTTCGAGTCGATGTCGTCTGGCTGTTCGCCCTTGAGGCGTTTGTACCGCGTTTCGTCGAGTTCGACGGCGACAACATCCGGTCGCTCGCGTTCGATCGTCTCCTCGACTTCTTCGACGCTGTGTTCGGAGACGTGTGCGGTGCCGACAACGGTCACCGACCCTTTTTTTCTGGCCCGCGCTGGGTCGGCGGGCGACGGGTCGAGAACGTCCTCGGACTCCTCGGTCATCGTCACGGCATATCCGCCCACGGCTTACAAGCGTTTCGAGGTACAGCCGAAGAGAGGGTGCAAAACCGTGGGCCGATAAGGTAATAGACTCCACTCTCGAAAAACGTCGTATGCCAACACTTCAGGAGTCCAAAGTCGAGACGCGCCATCTCGTCTTGCCGGAACACGCAAGCCCGATCGAGACCGCCCACGGCAGCAACGTGTTGTGCTGGATGGAGCGGGCCGGGACGATGAGTGCAATGCATTTCTGTGGCGGTGATGTCGTCACAGCGGGGTTCGACAGCGGCCGGTTTCACAACCCGATCCCGCAGGGTGGGATTGCACTCGTCGATGCATACGTCTACGAGACGGGTGAGTCGAGTATGATCAAACGAGTGCGGTGCTTTCACGAGAACCACGAGACAGGCGAGCGGGTGCTGACCTCGGATGCAAAGATGGTGAGTGTCGCTGTCGATGAGGACGGCCAGAGCGTTCCGGTTCCAGATCTTGAAATCGTCTCTGATGCCGGCCAGCGACTCTCCGATGAGGCACGTAACGCCGACAGACGAACCTGAGGAGGTTTGTCTCGCTCAGGTCAGCCTGTGCTGGT
>LKMJ01000253.1_pt1 | contig 36901 bp, 36 predicted proteins | sample 643391 | NCBI WGS metagenome assembly LKMJ01 (sample SAMN04112250, study PRJNA286221) | soda lake metagenome | biome: soda lake; feature: Kulunda Steppe; material: water; isolation source: sample PL-Br10 brine of Picturesque Lake | place: Russia: Kulunda steppe | collected 2010-07 | reverse complement strand
GACGAGTCTGATGTCTGTGTACGTTTCCTCACCAGTATTTTCGATTTCAACCGTTACTTCGATTGATCCTCCTGGTCGTGGGGACGTCGGTGTAATATCGTAGTGTACATTTAAATCATCTTTTGGATTTGCTGGTGCTTGGAGAAGACCAGCAAAGAGGAATATCAATAGAGCTCCAGCTGCGATGATCGCACCGACATTAAATGTAAAGATACCAAGTCCAATTAGGAATCCTATTAGGGTGATGAATCCAGTGAATCGGGCAGTGTATACACCACCAGTGGACAATCCTGTCGTACTGGCAGTCTTTTCTCCGTCTTCATGTTCTGTGTGTTTCGGCCCTTCTACAGTGTGTTCTTCACTTTCCTCAAGAGATTCGTCCCCTGGCACGGTTTTCACTGAGCTACCGGTCGCACCAAACCCACTTTCACGACCAGATTCATCGTTTCGCTTCCCAACAGATTTCATTTTTCCACCCCACTTCTAACACCGCTAGACAAATCCGTATTCCCTCGCTCTTTTTTACCATCGAAAGTCAGGTATACATCGCTACAGTCCTCAATCGCCCTCAGGACATCGTTGACTCGTTTTTGCATTTCTTCTCTTGGTCGCATCCAAGCCCGTAGCCGTTCTACTTTCGTGAATTCTGGATCGGCATCTAATTCTGAGGCGAGGAATGCAGCAGCTCTTCTGTTTTCTGTCCACTCACCGGTTGCGACCGCGTCGGTAGCCGTTTTGATATCGCACGAAGTCTTTGTTATATACGCATCGCGTGCTGTAATTGTTAATTCATCCAAGAACTTCTCGATTTCTTCAGGGGTGTACTCATCACTATCCAACCCTCTCCGCCCATACATGGCTACCATTCGTACTGGTCGCCTCGGCTCATCGAACCATTCATTCACACCCATGTATATCGTTGTGAATGAGGTTGTTACTTCAGGAACTTCCGTCTCTTCTGGATATTCCGGTGTTGAAGATATAATTGATGACCGATTGGTTGATGGAAGTGCATTGTTGAATAATTGGATAATAACAGTCAAGAAAATCAGTACCGCAATCCACCCACCGATTTGACTCGGGGAGAAATCTGCTGCGAGATCATGGAGTGGTTCTCCAATCACCGGGACTGAATCCCCTGCAATGAATGTGACAAGTCCAATTACGGCGGTTACTCCTACTAGTGCGAGTAGTATCCAATCCCGTGATGGAACGAATTTCATTCTTTTTCCTCCGTTTTTTCATCTGCCATTGATTGTAACTCTGTTACTGCACCCTGAGCATCTTCAACGCGGGATTCACTGTCTCCAAATCCATATTCAACGTCTTGGAACGCCCGCCGCAACCGGTTTACTGGTCTCTCTGGGAATCCTTTTGCAACGGCAGCGTTACCAATCTCAACTGTTGTTTTCGTTGACCCCCCAATTGTTCCAATCACTGATTTTGCAAGCCATTTCCAACATTCCCGAATACGATCAGACGTCGTTCGATTACCGCTACTGCTTTCATGAGCGCCATCTGACCCAAGATCTGAATCAATTTCCGCAGTTACCGAATCATCTTGAGAGAGTGCTTGCCTAACAGTTGCAACTACCTTACCCACTCGCCCGATTATCCATCGAACCACTGCGATTGGGGCGGTGGCAATCAAAATAATTAATTTCTTGATGTTGAGTTCCAAGACGTGTTCTTTTATTTCCGCCAGCCAACTTGCAACCCTTGCCGCAGTACTTGAAATTACAGCCATGGTTTTCTTCGCTGCTTTCTCGCCAGTCCGGGCAAGTATAAACATCACATCGTAGAATTTTTTCTTCACCGATCTCCCCGTAACACCTCTGTGGTATGCAATCCCAACTATGACGAGGAGAATGGAAAGAAGCACCCCAACAACACCGGCGACTCGGTAGAAGATCTCACCAATTGTTTCTGTTGTTTCGACACCGTGAAGTGTTGTTGCGACAGTGACAGAGTTCGACCATGGAATCTGGACGGTAGCAGTTCCATTGGCATCCAACTGCACTTCATCCACATGACTATTAGTTGAGCTACTTGCATACATATTAACCACACCACCAGCAAGCGGTTCTTCATTGTCCCCATCAACTAGAACTGCTTCAATTTCCATTGTTGATCCCGGTAGTGCAATGAACCCAGTATTTACCCGTACTTTTGGCTCTGCAACAGTGACTGTTGTCTCACTTTCAATCTCTCCCCGGGCAGCACGAACAGTTATTTCATCACCACCAGACCGTTCTCCCGAGATTTGTATATCAAGTTCACCGTTGTCGTCAGTCTCACCGATTTTTTCACCGTTTTTATACACAACCACCCCGGGAGTTCCAATTCCATCAATTGTAAATTCAACTGTCGTAGTTTCACCTGGCATGACGATACCATCCGAAGTCATAGAAATATCGGTGGGGAGATCGAACGTTTCACCATTCTCCGTTCTGTTATTGGTACTGACGTGTGCTGTACTCGTTGGACTTGCAAGAAATCCAGCGCTTCCTGCACCCCCGCCACTCACCCCAACGTGAGTCAACGGATCGGTTGTTTCACCCCCGTCAACTGTTGTGACAGTGAGAGATTCAGCGAAAGGAACTGTTGTCGTCAATTCTCCACGCGGTCCTGTTTCGCCAACAAATTCACCGTTGAAATTGACACCAACACCTGGAACGGCGGTGCCATTGCTAGTAACTGAGACAGTCACTGACTGACCAGGAACAGGATCTGGTTGAAGAGTAATATCGTACGGTGGAGTGATTTCTTCCTCACTAGAAGCACCATTTTCTTGATTAGTTTCAGATGCACCTCCACCATTTACTTCCCACTCATTACCATCCCACCGGTCAACCACTTCCTCATTGACCCCGTATTCGATCGCTATTTCTTCCCCACTTGTCGCTTGCTCTTGGGCTTCTTGTTGTTCAACTTCCGGCGTTGGGTTAACAGTAACCCATTCACCATCACCAGTGTATACTTCCACCCACATCCGCTGGTCAATTGCGCGTACATCTTCTCCCCCTTCATCGAATTGGCTGTATCCAACTGTTGTTCGAGCTGGAACACCTTCTTCACGTAATAGAACCGTTGCTGCAGTGGAAAACTCTTCTGAACCACCACCACCAGCTTCAAACAGGAAGTGCTCAACCAGATCATCATCTTCTGACGGTTTCGTATCAACTCGGTAATCGTATGATGCTTCAAGCCAGTCACTGACAGTGTTTGCTTTTTCTTCATTTGTTTCAGCATCACTATCACCAATAACCTGATCGGCGGTCTCACTAACCCGGCTAGGAACGCCATCAGAATTGTCTGCATATCTTTCTTCGATTTCACCATCAGACCGGGTTTCAGTCTGTTCGACGCCTCGCCGTGTGATATCGACTTGTGTCCCTTCGGGAAGTGACTTAACATCACCGTCAATATCTGTTACGACGATAGTTCCGTCTGGCTCTCGCTGGAATCGGTACTCATTTGGATTTGCACCGGACCGGATTGCAACATCAGTCACATCACCGAGAACCGGGAGGCGTGAAGCACTTTCCTCCAACGTTATCGTGTCTGTTTGTTCCTCATTGTTGGAGAGAGATTCGTAACCATCGAGAAATGTTCTTTCCTCTTCTGTTGTTTCTGTCCGTGACAGTGAATCACCTGTGTACGAATCGAATGTTGTTACTCGCCACTCGCCACCACCACCATTATCCACTGTGAAGTGCGTAACTGGGTTGAATGAGTTAAATGACCCACCTGATAGTTGACTTTCAGCAGAGGAGATACCTTGAGTAGACGGGAATTCGTGGTCTGTCTCTGACCCGTCAAACACCCCGGGGCTATCACTAACATCCGTCAGATCATTACTCTCTCCACCGTTATCTGACCTGGGTTCATCCTGATCATTGTCGGAGTCATGCTCATCATTGTCTTCACCACCATCAGGATCAATGTCGAGTACGGAACCATCGGTAGTCCTGTTGTCTTCTATGTCCATCTCAGACTCGTTTTCAAACCCGATACTAATGTCTGAGGAGTATTCTTCAAGACCACTTACAGCGATGCCAGTAATAATAACTACACAAATAGCTATGAGGGTAATGAGTAGTTTGAACCTCCTCGAATCACTGTCTGAACCATCTCCTTCAGTCATCTTTACAAGATCTTATTAGTAGGTAACGGAGTCGTGGTCATTAACTGTTTACCACCCTTGGACATCCCATCTTTGAGAAAATTCTGTATTTGTTTCATTAGATACTGCTACCCAACCAAGGGTAATAATTGATTGGATCATCGATTATCAGTACAATAGAGTCATCCAAATCGTTTTTCTTGTTGGTTTGTCAGAAACATCCCAAACATAGAAGCATGTGGTAAGGGAATATACACCTGTGAATGCATACTCAAGTAACCGTTTCAGAAATCACCCTAGAAACGCTCTACAATATCAATAAGCACGCACGGAGGTATGCAGAGTTAGCTACAAAGAACTACAAAGAAGGGAAAAAGACCACTGCGAAAGCAAACTCAAATAAAAAGAAAGCTCTGTATGCAGTCAAACGCGACTTGTTAGAACGGCTTCAACCGGCTGCTGATCGAGTTGAGTTGCACGTTATCGACGACAGAAATTTTTACTGCCTGTATTTCGATGATTGGTCATTCCACTCACCCACAAATGAGTTTACACTCACACAGAACTGCGTAACGACCGAAAAAGAGCTCAATGAATTCACAAAAACAACCGATAAACAACGGAGTGATAAATCACTAAAACAGTGCCTACTCTACATCGAAGATCAGTTTGGATTGAATCCAAACGAGTACCTTCCAACCAAATACCTCCGATACGGCTCGAAACGCCATTTTATCGGCTGGCCATATCTCGGCAGTAAGTAACAACCAACCAGCAGCATCGGCCCGGAAAATTAGTTTTACTTTCGATGCCCTGGCCCCTCCAAACTTTATTATTTACATAGTCGAAAGAAGATAGTAATGAGTCGGCAGACACGACGGAGGTTTTTAGCGTTAAGTACTGCAACAGGTGTAGTCGTTACAACTGGTTGCCTTAGGAGCAGCGATGATGATTCTGAAACACCGGAATCGAATGGGAATGAATCAAACGACCCTTCAGACACCGACAGTGAAAACGGTGGTGAAGAAGAGGACATTGGAAGTGAAGGGGAAGAAGATGAAAACAATGAAGACGACACCGACCAGGAAGAACAATTAGAAACCCCAACCCCGGTGGCAACACGCAGAAGTGAACAGCATGCTGTTGATGCGTGGAATAGTCGATGGGCCCCTGATGGGAATCTTGAGGGAGAGCCCTCTGAATTATGGCGACTTGACATCCCACACTACCGAAGCTTTCTAACTGAACTCGCAGTCAGTGATGAAGATATAGCGTACGCGGTCAACACTGACCGATTCGTTCAGGGAATCGACCTGAGTACCGGTGAGTTTGTCTACGACGAATCGAACGGCATCCGCCACCCAACAACACCTGTGACGAGCGGTGATTCCCTTCTCACTGCTGGTGAGATCGAGACAGATTTGTTTAGCGGGGTTCTGTTACGACAACACCGGAATGATCAACTAGACCGTGATGACAGTGAAAATGAGTGGCGGTATGAAATCGACGAGGTACTGACATCTGGATTAACAAGCGACGGTCGGACATCTGTCTTTGGCAGTGAGAACGGGACAATTTACGCCCACGACATCAACCAAGGAGAACCATTGTGGGATGTCACTGTATCTGCAACCACTCAGGTAACCGGGCACCCAGCACTCACCACTGAATACGTGGTATCGACAACCTCATCAACAGTGTACTGCCTTGACCGTACCACCGGGAATGAAGTTTGGAGTGAAAGCCTCCCAAGCACGACTGTCGGCAGTCCAATCGGATATGGTGAGTTTGTTATTGTTCCAACAGAAGACTCTACCATCGTGTATGAAAGTGAGACCGGAGACGAGATCTGGCGAGCTCCCACAGAGTCAAGTGATACCGTTGTTTCTGTTGCTGGTGATACTGTCCATATTGTTGACCGGGAAACACTGATTCTCTCAACGTTCGACATCCATAGTGGATCTGAAGACTTGACTGTAAATATCGGGTCCGCAGTAACCGGATCCCACGTTGTTGCTGGTGATGAAATGTATATCCCGACCGAAATTGGGGTCAAAGCGTTCTCTCTCACCACTGGCGAGGAACAGTGGACATACGAAACACCTGAACCCATCACCGGTGAGATCACGATCGCTCATGGACGACTCCTCGTCAACGTCGATGGGACAATTTTTGCCCTCGGAACGAATGATGGAGAAGATTGAGTTACCTATCCGCGCGCGTTGAATCCGGCCCTGTAATGAAAATACGTTCTTTTTACTTCCTCGATGATGTCCGTTTCAGCATGGGACAAACATCACCGTGTATCGGTATCTGCAAGGTTGAGGACGGCGTATGCACTGGTTGTAACAGGACACTTGAAGATATCACGAAGTGGTCTGATATGTCACCAGAAGAGCGACTTGAACGAATGGAAGAAATCAGTGATCGGTAAGGTCTTGCAACGGTTCACATCGAATCTTGTTTGAGAGTTCCGATGAGGATCATTGACCCCCTCTCACGACTAAAGATCGTGAGTTTTCTCCTGAATTTCTATAAACCCAACTGATCCACACGCGACGGGTAACTTTCCGGCTTTTTATCGTGGTCTAGATACAATCTGTATGTGAACACTAATGCAACTCCGGACTAACTCGCAGACTACATTCAAGCTAACGGTTCCTGAAGCAGATATTGCACAGCAAACCACCACCGGGACAACGAGCAGTGAAGAACAAGTGGGTCTCCCACTTAGCGACAACGTCATCAATTCCTTCGGTGAAGGGACCCACCATGATTCACCAATCCTCCCAACAGAAAATACGATTCTCCCACCAGTTGAAGATCTTCGCCAGGGACTGTTTTCGCTTCATGAGTACCTGTCTACAGCCGGTGGAGCTGTGATTGCAGATGCACAACTCCAAGGACTTGCCGCTGTCGTCACTGAAGACCGATCAGGAGGAGTATACGCGTATCTTGACAAAGATCTCTTCAAATCACTTGTTGAACAGGTTCTCGATCGGGCGGATATCCTTCCAACAACCTCGACCGACCAGGAAAACCTCATCGAGGCTATCATTGCAGTGCACGGGATGGAGTTTTCGCTTCACACGCAAGAAAACAACATTCCACCACAGGAAAATGCGGACTGGCCAACAGGGACCGGTCAGCAGACTAACCGGTCAACTGGTCTAGTCTTTACGACGCCACACCCAGTGACAGAACTCGACGAGTACCCTGTCCTGCCCGAACGAGGGATTGCACTCACAGCCGGGATGCAGCATTTAGCAACTGATCTTGATGAATCATTCAAGCAGTCTGATATCGCTCTGGCCTACCTTCCAGCGTACCTACGGGCCCATGGACTCACACCACCGCAAGCAATCGCACTTGTTGCAGATTGGTATGACGTCTCTGAAGAGTGTGCCCGAAGTGTGGAAACGGAGATCACCCGGCATGCAGTGACATCTGGGTTACCTGCACGAGATCCTGAGTTCCGTTACTACCTCACGGGAGATGCATTCAATGAATTCATGACACAGTGAACAGACCAGAAAAATCCGCTGACACCCCACTAACCTAGCCTTCTGCGCTTTGCCCGCGGTGCCGTGAACGGAAAGCAAGCGCTTGGCAAGAACGACAGAGACCCACACCCCCTGGAAAGTACGATACCGGCCAAGAAAACCCCGCAGCATATGAACTCCAAGACTAGTACCAGCCAGATGTGAGGATTTCATACGGTGTTTGAATGAGTTCCGAGACTGATTTTTTTACTGCGAGGTATTCTCGCTCTGCGATGAATTCTTTATTTTTATTTTCTTCATCCCGCCAGTCCAAGTATGATATCGCCAATTCATACGTATCTGCCCTGACTGTGTTGACGTTTTGATTCACAATCCCCCAATGATGTAGTAACTCAATTGTTAAGCGTGCTTCAGGCAGAGGAACATTTGCCGCACTAGCAATTTTGGCGATCGGTTTCGGATCATCGGTAATGACCTCCAGAATCCAACGGAGACGCCATCCAGGTGGTGTCTCCAAAAGAAAGGACTCACACTCATTCGAAAACTGACTGATTGCCTCTTTCGGGGGTTTAAGATGACTTTCCCCCCCGTTGATTGTTTCCGGGTACTGATCAAGGACAGAATGATTGATTTGCGGATGCGTACGGACGTACGCAACGGTATCTAATAAACCGATGAATTGAGCGAATACCTCACTGACACAAATTTCGGTCGTCGTTGAAATCCCAGTTGAGGTACATTCAGGGGTCTGTGGTGTGAGGTGATCAACCATCGGTTTTGGGTAGTACTCTGGTAAGTCAGACTGTTCCGCGCCGTTCCACTTGGTAATTCCCTCCTCATTGCAGCATTCTGTGACCGTAAGGACATATGCTTTGCCAACACCTTTGTTCTCTTTGGAGATGTCGGTAAGGAACCGTGGAAGGACGCGATCGAGAAGGCCAGTTAGTGCTGGGTGTTCATTTGAATTAATACAGTATGATCGGCGTTGCGTATCCCTATAAAAAATGGATTGTGAGAGCGGTGTGTCTTCAATTAAATCGAGTTGAACGGTTACATTCCCCCCTAAGATACCATCAACACTTTCTTCTAAATGTGTACCGACTTCACGACGATCCAAAGAGGTGTGCGGTTGATACGAGATAGGAGATTGTGACATTGTTATGTAATCCTCTTGTAGCTACTCCGGATACTGGAAACCGATCCGGACGAGTTGAGCACATGGTCTCTAAACGATGGGTGTTGATAAATATAAGCCCCAACGCCACATTGCATGTCACTTTTCGCCACTCTACTCACGTCGGGAGAACTGATTTGCACAGTTATTTAGATCTGGATGTAGTGTACTGTTGTATGGAACTTTCCGACAGAGACCTCCTTTCACGGATGGAAGAGGGCGACTTAGTAGTTGATCCGCTTGACAATCCAGATTTACAAATTCAACCGGCAAGTATTGATATCCGGTTAGGAAATGAATTTTTGAAATTCAATCCACAGAACGTCACTTCAATAAATCCGATTGAGGATGACCCTGAACAATTCATGGATGAGATTGTGATTGATGATGACGAAACATTTGTTGTTCACCCTGGTGATTTTGTTCTCGCTTCAACAGTTGAATGGGTCGAAGTACCAGATGACCTTATCGGGTTTGTGAATGGCAGGTCAACGTTTGGCCGACTAGCGATCGTGATCCACGCCACAGCTGGGTTGTTAGACCCGGGGTGGAAAGGGAATGTAACGCTTGAAATATCGAACCTTGGCCAGATACCGGTTGAATTGTCACCAGGAATGCGGATCGGTCAACTCACGTTCACCGAGTTGAAGAGTGTCTGTGAACGGCCATATGGGGCTGATCGCGGGTCAAAGTACCAGAATCAGAGTGGTGTTCAGTCAGCACGATCTGATTATAGTTCAGATGAAACACCAGGCAGTCAGCAACAACTGACAGATTGACCCCAACCTGTTCATTACCCACTTTTCTTTGAATTCGCCCTGAAAGATCGCTGTATTATATTGAAACCTGTGAAAACACGGCCGTGCACACGGTGAAGATTTAACCATATCCACCAAATAACATAGCATGACTAACCGTGCTTGCGAGTACATCCCCTCCCTTTGCAGATACTGCGGTGACAATTTCCACGATCGTTACTGACCCGATTATCTTGTCTGATGGGCCATCAGACGGTGCTCAGATGGTTTTACTGCAAATCTTTGCGTGGTTTGCTGGACTTATTCTTTCAGTTGCACTTGTAACCAGCATGTTGATGATGGTTATCTCAATGGCTGGCACTGGAACAGCAAAACGAGTTGGGAATAAAGCCGAGCAAATAAAGCAATCCAGAAAACAAAGCGGCGGAGGGTCTGACAGTGGTGGTGGAATATCGGGTGGTGGTGCCGAAATGGACCCATTGCAAGCTGGTGGGATTGTTGGTAGTGGAGGTGCTGCGGCAGAGGGAGGTGAAGAAGCAAGTGCGGGAATGCCTGTGGGCGGCGCACCAATGCCTGAAAACGCTGGTGAAGAACCACCAGACCCAACGGGTGGATCAGTCTCAACCACTGATGATGGGTCATTAGTGATCGATCCAGACAATAGTGACAAGAAAACGTTCACTGATGAATCTGGAACCGGGTCGTACACGCCAGATGAAGATGAACTCGCAGATGGTGATGATGAGGTAACATTAGAAGATAAAAAAGAGCATGTTGTTGAGCAAGGAAAAGAGAAAATCGGCGGACTGGAAGAGAAACTCACTGGCGGTCGAGCAGGTGAGATGACGACTGCGCTTTCCGAGGCCGGTAAATTCACTGGTGCTAAAGCATACGAAAACATTCCAGCCCCGGCAAAGAAATTCGGGAATCTGGCGAAACGTGGGGGGAGTGCCGCTAAAGACGTATTCGACGAACCAACTGTTGGTGACTCGATCGGACGGATGTATGAAATCGCTCGTGAATCACCAATCGGTGCGCAAGAACCCGACCCAACAGAAAGAGGCCCGATATCTGAGTGGGGAACTGATGCTGAACCAGATGTCCACCCACTCGGCAAAGAAAGGCATGAGGAACTCTTTGGTGATGACTCTAACTGGGAAACAGAACGAATGGGTCATGCCGATTACTTATTCCAGGAGGACGGGACGGCGATGAAGTTTGAAAATCTCTCTGCTGATGAGCAAGCAGACCATCTGATAAGAAGTTTCTCTAGTACGGAATCAGTCGATCAGTTCACTGAGTATGAGCAAGCTCAAATTTCAGGGAATATGCAACGGTTTTATGATCAAGTGAAAGATCCGGAAGTTGCAACTGACGCATTTGAGGACTTACGATTCGAATTAACTGATGGGAGGGCAGAGATAGGAACTGCGACTGAAGCGACGTACAGCGTTTATGCAGCTGAATCATTTGAAGAGTTCTCCCATGAAATGCATCATAGGGTGATGGATAACCACGGATATGACTATGCGTATTCCGGTATTAACCCAGCCAAAGAGTATGGTGATAATCAACTCACACCGAACGATCTCTCACAGGACTTCGGAATACACACCCACTATGATGAATATCCAGATCTCAATTTTGATGAAGGTGTGACGAGAGATGGGGCAGAGTTACCGGAACCACGAGATGCGATGTTCCGGCAAGGTAATCATGTTGTTGGCGCTCAAGAGTGGGGAGATGACGTTATCGAAGATCTCCAAGAAAATTACGATGTTGACGTTGATGAATCGATGCTTCCAGACAAGGAAGTAGAAGAGCCAGGCATACATGCAGATCCCGAAACTGAAACTGAAGAGAATATTCACGAATTAGCGTCTGCGGCAAATAAGGCGTTATTCAAGCAACAGATGGTAACGAACAAAGCAATGAACGCTAAAGGATTTTCCGGTCTGCCAGAAAAGCGAAAAATGAAAGAAGTCTCGATTGGGGAATCAGGTTATTCAGCTACGAACGCCCACGAGACAATTGCACAAACCGGTGAGGTACTTCAGACAACAGATGCAGAACGGGCACAAAAACAAATCCCCGAACTCCAGGAACACCACCCAGAATTAGTCGAAAAGTATCAAGAAGTGTTCGAAGTCTCAGACACAGCAAACAACGTCATGCAACAGAACACCCCCGGAAGCAACTAATCTTCGCCGCTTTCACGTGGTGTCCCACGTTTCCGTCTTGTATTTTTCTTCTTTTGATTCGATTGCTGCTTCATATGATTGGACGCGAATTGACTCCTCCAATTCTTTCTGTAATTGCCTTTCTGTTGGGTCACCATTGGTGTGTTTTGCAAGATCCGTTACATCAGAAGCTAATGATTTGTAAAGTTCTTCTTCGGTGAACAAGTCGTCTTCCGTTTCGATCGGGGCATTTCCGATGATGTCACGTAACTCTTCACAGGTGTGCTGTTCTGTTTCTTCAACTGTGACATCAGTTGTTTCATCGAGCTCCAGAACGAAGTCCATAATACGCCGCATTGGTGTTACTGGTTTGACCCGCGGTAATTGTGGCAAGTCAATATCTTCAACTTCGACTGACTTGTGAGCTGGCAAAGCAGAACACGTGTCATCAAGGATCGACTCAACACGATCTTCAATTCGTTCAACACACCCGATTTCGTACGGGTTCATGAATGCATACGCGATTATTTCCCCGTCGTGCCGGATTACGGCGTTTGATTCTTCTTGCATACGTTACCTTTCTAGATGCTGTATGCTAAAACTTTGCACTTCAACGGACCAATACTTGTTAAGACTCTCTTGTTGACCTGTTCATTGGCATGTTTGCCTCCCATGCTTCAATAAGTAGTAGTACATCAGATAGTTCGGTTGCACAATCTGGGACAGCAAAGTTGCTTGTCGTGTACCATACGACGGCCTCACTACAGAACTCAAATGACAACAAACACTGATCAAGAGATACATCAGACGTATCTATGTCATTCACATCACTCCCAGGAATTGTTTCACTTTCTAACTTCTCACCCTGCATTTTTCGTACTAACAAGTCTTCTTCTTTTGCCCGGTGGTTCTTTGCAAATGACCAGATCTCGTCTCGTGATGGGCCGATTGGGTAATGCTCAATACAGTCTAATTCAGTCTTAATGTGCAAGTAGTTTCGGCAGTCTCGGGCATGGTTGAAATTCCAGACGGCAAGGAGGTTTGAATTGGCACGGAGCTGAAATTCAGCGAGAGTCTGTTCGTGCCGTTGCAAGAAACCACAGTAGACTGTTTGTTCACCACCTTTTTGATCGACCACCGTTTTTTCTTCTTCGATCGTAACAATGAGCCTCTGTTTGGGATTATATGAGACTACTGGGAGGGTGCTTGGTTCGTGAATGGTTACACTAGTAATAGTCAAATTTGTTTCCGGAGGCGAAGGGCATTGCTGCAAGGATACACTCGCGGCTGTACCACTACTCATACAGTTGTGTTTTCACCGATTGCATTTGAATACTCGGTTTCTACAGATATTATAAACGGAGACAAAATAAGATATGACGGTTTTCACCGTTCATTCAGATAATCGTGGTAGCAATCTTTTTTACAGTACTTTTGTCCTCGTTCGACAGGCTTGCCACATTCCTTATTCTCGCACATTTTGATTGGGTCTGGATCCAAGAATTGACACGAATCACTGCAATACAACGGTAACAGAGAGTCCAGTGGATCATCGCAAACACGACAGCAACGTAGTCCATACTTTTCGATGTATCCACTCCAACCCAAATCAGGGTGTTTTTCAGCGACGTGAACAGCGAATTCATGCAGACTATCACCGCCATATTCATAACACTCACGGCAAGCCAACCGGTGATTCTCAATGAACGGGGCAGCGGTCGGAATCCCAGTTGGAAGTCGGTGTGGATGATCTAGCCAAGAGTCAGACGGATTGTCAGGTGATTCAAGCGGTGCTGGCGGACCAGTTGTTGCTTCGATCCGTTCACCAGCACATTCTGCTGAGCAAAACGGATCAGAAACTTTCACACGTACAGTCCCACAATTCCGACACGGGATACGATTATTAGGATTAGTTTGACAGTCATCACAGTAAATCTCTTCCAGTGTTGATAATGATTTTCCGCATCCAGCACACCGATGCAAGTTCGACTGCTTAAGGAACTCCGGCCACGAGATACTCTCGTTCTCTTTGACGTGCGTTTTCAAGTCACGTAAGGTGTCGAAATGGTGGTCGTCCCCACTGACATCACAGTGGTATCGCATATCGACTGGATACGAATCCCCAAGTTCCCGCCGTCCCCAGTCAATTTCTTCGACACTGTCCTGTTGGTCATCTCTGACGCTGGTACTCGGTTTCGGTTTCTCTGTTCCAGCCGATTCACTCGTCCCACTCGTTGTTTCGGTATCTTCAGTATTGGAATTCCATGAGGTAACCTTTGCCTGCTCCCCATCAGGCTTACCATCAGTCGTTGGAGGAGTTGCATCGTCAGTCATGAATGACTCTTCTAATTATATGATATTTGTCCGCATGGACTGATAAACCCTAACCTCTCAGAAAAGGCCCTGCTGCACGGATTCGGGACGGTGAAGTTCCTCGGGGTCAAGCCCGTGGCATTCGCCTTGTACCGTTGTAAAATAAGCAATTCCCGCAGGTCTATGCTTCAATCCAATGGAAGTAAACCGGTTGTTGGTTCCTCACGTAGCTCCCGTAACGCCCGGTGTGCAAGTTCATCAGCTCGTTTATTCCGTTCACGATCGATGTGAGAGGTGTTTGTAATCTCAACCTCTTTGATCTCTTTGCGTATCCGTTGGTAGACCGATTTCACTGCTGTTGATTGTTCGATATCGTCGATCCGGTCAACAAGTGGTTTACAATCTGAGTACAGCATGATGAACGACGGTGAATATTTTTTCGCTTCTTGAATTGCAAAGAGTGCAGCAGCGGCTTCCGCTTCCATACTTGTTGTTGCGTTCGGAGCTTCTCTCCATTGTTCTTGCAGTATATCACCCGAGTTTGTTTCGAGTGTGAAGCCAACACCTGAAAGATCCCCGTTCCGTTGATACGATCCGTCTGAATGGATAATGACGGTGTTAACTGTTTGCTGGGCATCGGATCCAGCAGTCGTTGATTCGGTACTGTGCAGGTCAGGTTGCGTCTTTGAATTCCTGGTAGCTGACATGGTTGAAAGCCAGGTTATTGTCCGGCAGTGTGTTATGCTGCCTTGCTCCGACGGAACCGCCGGGAGCAACGGAGAAAGTCGTCACTCTCCACACTTTGTGTGAATTACCAGCAGAAGTGACGACGGAACAACCGCGAGAGCCACCCCCAATACCCAACTGAATGGTTACGGGAGAGCTCCGAACTAACACATGTAACAGTATACCACACGGGCTTAAAATAATATGCATTCCAGACCCGCCCCACCAACCCCACACAACCGCTGTCTGTCAGTCAATCGATTCTGCTGCTCCCTTTTCTAACAACACATTTGCATTCATTTCAGGTAATGTAACAATGTCGTTTTCACGCAAGTCGTATTCTTTTTCATCGACGCCTAAAATCTCACCAACATCTGCCGTGATTTGCACAGTTTCCCGATCAACTCCACTTTCATCCGTAAATTCTAGTGAGCCTTTATTCGGAGAAGCTGCTATTTCACCTTGCTGTGAATTGTCGGCATGAACAGTTGCTTCATTGGAATTAGAATGCTTTGTTGTTCCACCACTCTCACCACCCATGATTGATGCAGCATCAATCGTATCACCGTTTTCTCCCCCACCGTTGTCTTGTCCCCCCTCTCCGGTTTCACGGTCGAGGGGTGGTTCAGATGTTACTGAACTGTTCCCGGATACTGCACCCGCATTCACTTCTCCCGTGTTCGACTGATTACTACCACTTGTCCCCTCACTGGTGCCGTTCGGAGTAGTGGTCGAACTAGTAACATCAGTGGAATTCACATCAAGCGTTGAAAGAACAGTTTCACGGTTTGCTTTGAGTTCTGCAACAACCGATTCGAAGACCTCTTTTTCTTCGGTAGTTGCACCTTCAATATCAGCGCTCAAGTCAGCAGCAGCGAACGAAGCTTTCTTAACGATCTTCCCCATCCGACGATCATATAACGACTTAATGTCTTCTTCAATTGTTTTGATGTCATCGGTGAGATGCTGGACTTCGTTGCAAGAAAACGGATCATCGGCCTGTTCAGCCGCTACGTTCCGTTTCTCGTACAATTCGGCGAGGTGGTCTCTTACATCCTGGTAAAATGTTTCATCAAGGTGTTGTAACTCGTTTTTCTGTTTTTCCTTATGCTTGATTGATTGTATTCTGCTAATATCCATGGGTACTGGAATTCGATTTGAATTTTGGTATTTCGACTGCCTATTCACGCAATTGATTGCAGTTGTTTATAATCATGTGAAATCAGCCTTAGTTCTATTGGAATCGATTTCGCGTTCGGTATCTTTCATTGAAATTGTTGTCGTCATGGCCACCCCCGTACAGTTTTCGCCTCACTTATCTGTTCCGTCACTCATATTCAGAAAAACAAACTCGGTTTATACAATACTACCTTTCCACAAATTGCAGGTAAACCTTTTTACCCTCTCAGTATTGTGTATGTATTTGCAGTATGGAAGATAACACAGGCCACTTTGTGGAAGATCTCGAAGAGCGCGAAAGTACAGCACCGGTTTTCAGCACCCTCGCAGTTGAGGAAGAGAAACCCCGGATTTAACTCTGGGTTAAATCACTTCTCCGTTTTATCGAAGATTGTTCAGTTGTTACTGGGGGATCATCCTCCTCAGAGTCATGTAATTGAAGGCCATTACTCATAGATAGATTGAGCAACACCCACTAGTATATCTCGTTCTAACTCTCCACTCACACTGTAGTGAAGTCCGTCGTACTCCCATTCAATACTGGTCAGATTTGGTTGTTGGGTCTCGGTAACCGACGCCTCAACAGGCCCGATGTCAACAGTGTCATCAACTATCTCAAACGGCCGTTCTGGAGCATTATTTGCAACATCAACAAGCAACAATTCACCGGCTCTATCGGTGTACTGGATAGCCGCGGTTGTTGCGAACACACTTTCCTGAACTAAAACGCTATTCAGTTGATACGGATTCGGAACGTCAGGTCTAGGAAGATCGAAAGGTAGTTCATTCTCTGCTTCGCCTTTCTCGCTGAATTGGGTCGGTTGCATATCCTCTTCTCTGAGCACTTCCGCTGTTGCAGGCGGCTCAAACGTGAATTCCCTCTCACCAACACCTTCATTGAATGCAACTTCTTCCAATTCTATTGTGGATGTAATCCCCGTTTCTCTTTCTTTTGTTTCTTGTTTCAACACGTAGTACTGTTCTGTGTCAATCCACACTTCCGCTGATTCATAAATTGATTCAGGACCAGTCGCTGTGAATTCAACGACATAGGCTTCACGGTTAACTACGGTTTCTGTTCCAGTCACATCCGACTCCATGCTTTGAAAAAGTTCTTCAAAAAGCTCTTCATCCATCGTTTCAACTTCTTCTTCACCAAGCCCAAGATCAATCTGGACTGCAATATCACGCGTTTCGTGGTACAACCAAGTGATTTCACCATTACTAACTATCACATCAAACTGATCAGATTGGTCTGACTCAACAAGCTCCATACGGTATCTATCCGGTGGTTGTTCCCATAACTCGTAGACCGTCTGAACTTGCTCATTTCCATCTGTAATGGTTGTTGTTTGAATACCAGTGACATCTTCAATCTCTCCTTCATCTTCACGTACTTGATTAAGTAATTCATCTACATCAGGGAGGTTTTCAGGGTCAGGTGTTCCCCCTTCAGGCGCTGTCCTATCGGTTGATTCATCATCACTTTCATTGAGACACCCAGCAAGAGCCGTTACCCCTACTGCACTTGCAGCCACGATATACTCTCTTCGATCCATGCATTCACTTTGTACCTCTGTAATTATAAACTCTTCATCAACTCTTACAGTTTTCTGTAATTGATCCGAAGCTCTCACTTTCAGATTTCATAGAAACAACTTCAGTACGGCGGTTCAGTTCAATTCGAAATTGAGAAAACAGTCCCAATTACCGAGAACTGCTTACCGTACTTTTTCTTTCAGTGGTTTTCTTAGCGAGAGTGAGTTCACATCTGCAAGTGGTGGATGGACTGCGTTATAACTCCACCAATAACAACTATGAGGTAGATACCGGCAACCCAAATAAATAGAACCGACGCTCCGTAATACACACTATCAACGGAAAGTGCCCTATTGAAGAAATCTTTCTTCCCGCGAGTCCGGAGATTCGGCCGGTCGAAGATATCGACAAGTAACCAGTATCCATCAGTCATTATGACTGGATTCAACGAGAATGCTAGCCTGAACACGATCGTGAACATAAATGCTGAGAGGATTGTGTTGAACCCAACGATAATATTAATCAATCCGATACTGGCAAGGAGCAGTGAATCAACAGCTGGACCAGCGAGATTCACCCAGATACGACGGCTTTTCGGGAATGCCCATGCTAAGTTTGTCTTCGTCACGGCAACAGGGAATACGTAATGGATGAGAGTAACCGAAACAGATGGTGAAAAATATGGTTCACATGCCATTTTGTGCCCTAGTTCATGCAAATACGTCGTTGTGGTAAACAACAGTAAGACAACGACCCACTCTGTCAATCCTGCGGAAGCAAGCGGTTGTGTCTGCATCGAAATCCAGGTCATCACACACCCAGCTACTAACAAGCCACCTGTTAGGATTGCTTTCGCTCGAATCCTCACATCAGGCGGGGATTCTAATTCAGTGATTGTCTCACTTGATGTAATGAACCCTTTTTTACGGAGGAGTGCCAGATCGTCTGTGACTTTGTCATCAACCGCTTCTTCGGTCCTGTCTCGCGTTGCAATGGCAATCAGTTCTTCGATAAACCAAACCGGTGCCTGTGTTGTTTCGTTATCATCTCGTATGAGAATTGCTTCATCGCCAGTATTGATCCACACAAACCCGAACTGGCAGTTCGTTTTTTCGTCTTTGACTGGGAAGTTTTGAACCATTTCAGCCACCGTAGTTACGCTGTGCTACGTGAATCAAATATTCAGCAAACTGATCAACGACTGGCTCACCAGTTCGATCAACGAAATCAACGAACATTGGAGCGGTATTCACTTCCAACACAACAGGCTCACCAGATTCGTCTTCGACAACATCAACAGATCCGAATTGGACGTCAAACAATTCTGCTGCTGTTACGACCACTTCCTCTAATTCTTCAGTTGGTGTGATTGGTGTGATATCGGCAGTACTACTATACCTGAAATCGACTTCTGATGCTTGTACACGTGCTGCTCCAGCAATTTCACCATCAACAACGTAGGCACGGATGTCATCACCTGGGATATACTCTTGGAACTGCACTGGTGAATACGCTAATTGTTCTTTCTTTGTGTTCCAGTCATATTTTGAGAGTTTCTTTGCAGATCCCCCACCCCTTACTGGCTTGTAAATCACTTCATCGTGTTCGTCTAAAAATTCGGTCACTAGCTCTGGTGAGTTCGCAACGATTGTGTCAGGAACACGTAACCCAGCTTGATCAAATCGTGTTAATTGAACGAGTTTCCGACTATCAATATCGTTTGCTTCGCCCTCATTAATCAACTCAGCATTTGCATGCTCTGTGAGCAGGTACGCTGCGTTCTGCACCGCAGCGCTATACTCTCGCAGTTGCATCCACCGACTGTAGAAGTTTTCTTCTAATACCTCGACGTTCTCTTCACTCGTCGGTTCGAATCCCGTTGAGTCAACATAGACAACGCCAACGTCAGTCGCAGAAATATGGTCAGGAAAGAAGATGTCGGCAAGTGAATCATCATTAGTTAGATCAATTCCGAGAGTCGCCTCTCCAGGCCACTGCGAACCATCAATAACAATAACTTCACTGCCTTTCTCACGAATGGCTGCCCGAAGTGCTTCTGTTTCAGGTTTCCCTTCAATACCGACAATTGCACAGTAACACTCACTCATAGGTGCCTATTAATAGCAAACATATTTTAAAAAGGGTTAGTGATGACAGAGTAATTCCACCCTTTGATTTTGCAATTTCGGTGTAAGATTACCACTTTGTTCAGACCGGAGTTTAATACATGGCCACACAATAGTCATGCAATGAGATCAACTTATGCCGACAACCACAACCATCTCACTCGAAGAACAAACAAAAAAGCAATTAGACGAAATACGCGAGATAGAAGGACACACGTCGCAAGACTCAGTTGTAAAAACACTGCTACTGTACCGAGAATTATACTTACAATCCACTGCAAACGATCCACCAGAAACCCCAACCCCAACACGCACAAACTCATCCGAAACCCTGAGTCATCAAACTTCGAAAGGACATACACTCTACACAGGAAAAATTGGAAGTGGAAAAACATTCACGTCAAAGTGCGATATCTACCACACACTACAAGAAGAGAACGGCAACGACGTGATTGTAGTTGATCCAGTTGAATCCTATCCCGACTTCACTGAACGTGTCGGTGGAGACTACGTCAAAACAGACAACGCGTTAGGCGACCCATTTGATTCCCCTTCGACGGCGCAATTCAACCAAGATGACGATCTCTTCTGGGCAGCCAACGTTGTCGCTCCATTCATCGTTACCGTGCTTGAAGACAGAGACGTTGAAGTCAGCACCAGAGACCAAACACAACTCGAAAATACACTGCGGAAAGCATACTACAACGATGAATCCCTTTCACTGCCAACACTAACAGATCCTGCAAACACAGACAGTGAATCAACACTTGAACTACAGGGAAAAATCCTCTCTGCAACGACCGATGCAGAGACCACACCCCTCAACAACCACACAGAATTTATTTTCCCAACCAGTGATCTTGTTACGCTTTCCCCAGAAACAATTACATCTGAAAACGCAGCCACCAATACCATGGCATTAACGCTGGCGGCATTCACTGAAGCAGTCCAGCGAACATCGGATGTTGACTTGTACATCGATGACGCACATCTCCTTTTCTGTGGAGAGCAGTCACGGCGAATTCTCCGATCACTGCTTCATATGGGTGACTCATACGGTGTGAACATGAAGTTCATCTCGCAAACCCCTGAAGAGTTCGTTCGTAACCCGAGCGAAGAAACCCCAACAACACTCATTCATAAAATCGATACAACGGTCCTTCACCGAGTTGACCACATTAACTACGAAACCCGGAGTGAGCTCATGCTTACCGACGAGGAGATCAACTACATCCTCCAAGCCAATTCTGGTGTGACAGACTCGTATTCCGAAATCCTTGTTGGTGTCGATGGGACCTGGGCAAAAAGCCGCGTAGACCCAGACGACCACGTCAAGGAAATTATTGACCCGGAATCAACAGATTGACCTCCTCCCCGCCCTGAAGGGAGAGGCTTTCGCCTCCAATCTTCCGTAACTACTCCGGACCGATCGGGTGTTGTTCCCAGAATTGCGCCAGTCGCGTCTGCAGATTACGTGGTGAGACGGCAGAGAACTCTTCCTGTTCTTGCTCGCTCAGATACCCTTTCACACCACCCCAGCCCGACTCATCGTACCGTTCATCAACGAATATTCTTGCGCCCACTTCATCATTCCCGCGAATTACACGCCCGATTGCTTGCCGGGCTTTCCGGGCAGCCGGGATCTTATTTGTTGCTTCAAACCCACCGATATCAGACAGGTGCTCATCGTACGCGTATTCCACAGCTTTATTCCGATCGCTCGGTGGCAACAGTGACAACCCAACGACAGCACACGTGTGCAGTTTATCACCATCGTAATCCACACCTTCAGTGATTGTACCGCGAGTGGACGTGATAATGACTGCGCCGTCACCATCGAAGAACGATTCGAGTGTCTCATCAGTTTCGGCTGATGAACTCGATTGATCAAGGACAACATCCTTCGTTGAATCAACGTCGTTCTCGTACAGGATTTCTTCCGCCCATCTTGCTTCCGAGTACGATGGCATACAGATCAAGACGTTCCCGTTCGTCAGTGCAATATCCACGATCAAATTCGCATATGTTTCCCGTGTCTGAGTCATCTCACGCCCGTTTGTCGTTGGAGAACCACGGTTACTGTAGGTGAACCGGTCAGCTGTTACGGTTGCCGACAACCGTTTTTCACGCGGGAATCGAAGCGGATACCGTCGAACAGTAACATCACGGAATTCGATGTCATCTTCGGCATCTGCTTCACCAGATCGGATCACTGCCGCCCGTTCTTCCTTATCTTCAAAGGAGTCCGGACTGACACATTGACCAATCCCGGTTGTCCGTGTGAATTCTTCGATTGGCTCCAGTGTTGCACTCATGAGAAGGGTTGATCCGATCTCACTGAACACTTCACGGAGTTTCTGCGTCGGGATGCAGTTGTACAGTTGGTATTGTGGTGTCCATTCCTGTGTATACCGGTGTGAGTCAGCGAGCGGTGCGTCTTTCCGACTTTTCTCCAACACAACCTCACGGAAGTAGTCAACACGAGATTCGGTCCCCCACCGGTAGAAGAATTCACCGACGTTTTCACACTCTGCGACACGTTCTGCAATGCTGACCTCGTCGATAACGTGCTGTGCAGCCTGTGACACTGAGTACACTCGCTGCCAAATATCTTCGCCGTAAAACTCTTCGACTGTTTCCGTCAACTCATCAATTTCTTCACCTTCTGGTTCTTCAAGTGAGATATCTTCCGTTGAGATCCAATCGGGGTGATTGTTCGAAACGTATTCCCAGCCCCGATCAAACCGGTCATCAAGGTATTCTTCACCACGATCTTTCAACCAGCCATCAAGGAAGTTGAACACTTCCATAACGTCATGGAAGTCATCGGTTGTTAGGCCACTGTATGCAGGCTGATCGAACACAGCTTCGGCATCTGCTTTTGCAAACTCGACATCATCGTCATCAACAGCCTGTAACTCAGATCGCGGTAATGAACCCGCGTCCCCTTCGACATACCCGACTGCTGTCCGAAGGTCATTTACTGCATGTCGGAAGCTGTGGATTCCATGCGAGTCGGACAGAATATCCCTGACAGTCTCCTCGATGTTGTGAGCTTCGTCGAGGATACAGATTGTTTCCTCATCAAGCACACCAGTTTTCATATCGGTGAGGAGTCGTGTGTCCGGATCGAACGCATGGTAGTAATTTCCGATCAGGACATCTGCATGTTCCATTAACTCAGCCATGGCTTGATGCGGACACACACCGTGTGTAACACCTAGATTGAACAGGTCTTCTGAATCCATCACGTGATTCGTCGCATCGTTGAACCAGAATGGCAGTCTGTCAGTAGCGAAAAACCCAGCATAGAACGGATCGAACTTCCCTTGCAAATTCGCGGGGAGCTGCACAGTCCCGGTTCGCTGCAACCGCTTATCATCGACCACATCGGACGTGTGCGGGATTCCATCAGGAAACGGGGACGTTACCCCATCAACAACAAGCGGTTCCTCACCGGCATTCACACGCTGTTTGAGCAGACGAACAACTGCCTCTGCCCGATTCGGATCGAACTTGTATTTATCACGAGCGTCAGATGCCTCATCACTCGGATCCGACCAGTCGTATGTGTACTTCGACCATTTCGGCGGCTCCATCTCTCGCGGCCAGTCAAGTGGAATCTCAGAGCCAAACTTGATGAGTTCGATCGTCATCTCCCGCAGATCATCGATTTTCGCCGAGACGTTATACTGATCAAACGGATGATAATCAACGTAGGAGTATGGGAGAACATCAACTTGCCCTCGCATCACGACAGTCTTCAGTCGTGGTGCGTCATCTACACTGTTATTGATGGTCTCCATCTCGTCGATGAACTGCTTGAGTTGCTGCTTGACTGGTGTCGCAACCAAGATCCGCGAGTATTCAGCTGCATCCTTCGCAACTTCTTCCGTCACTTCGTCGTGATTCCGCAAGTAATGAATCCCGGCCGCTAGGCCAACGAGGGTCTTCCCTGTCCCACAGGCACCCTCCATGACCATGTTGTCGTTGTTGGCTAATGCCTCAATATACGCGTTGATACCATCAACTTGGTCCGCGTACGGGTCATCAAATGGGAAATAGTTAGCCCACCCCGCGTTGATTTCATCAAGCGAGATGGTTTCTGACCCCTGATCCGCTGTTCCGCCAGTAGACGGCGACGAATCAGAGTCATTACTCCCAGTATTAATAATATCCGGCTCAACTGCTTGTCCCCGACCACCATCTGGTGGGAAACGATTGTCAAACGTTGCGTCACTATCGTTATTGTCTGAATCCATAATACGTTCTTATACGGTATAACCCTACGAACCCTGTTAAATCTACGGAAAGTCCAGGAAACTCTATAGAGATAACAGGCAGAGTGTCTCGGGGCTTGACCCCGGGGTTGAATCCGACAGCTGCTGATACAAACCATTAACTATACTATGGTGTATCGTTACGTATTTTATCCATATCGATTGCTTCAACCGGATTTGATGCGCCGTCAAATGCTTCTTCAATTTGCCGGATTGTAACGATCGTTGCTTTCTTCGATAACAGGAATTCCTGTGTAGTCAGTTCTTGTTCGTTCACATCTTCTTGTTTAACAGTTATGTTAGTTCCACCATCAGTTACGGGTTTTTGATTTCCATCACGGTAGTCTTGAAGTGTATGAATAATCTGTTCATCACTGACGAGCACAGTAAAATAGTACATTGGCTGTGCCGTTAACGCGATGTGAGCAGCACCCATCTGCGGAAGATTGCCTTCCAACGTTTTTAACCCTGTTACTAGATCTTCTCTTGCTTGTTCATCAAGAATGAACCGGATTGGAACAAGGTCATCATCTGTTGATTCATATTCTTCTACTAGTTCCTCAAAGATGTCGTTTGCTTGGTTTTCAGACACAGCAAAGCGAAGGAACCCAGCGGGATCGATTGTCGCTGGAATCCGACATTCAGGCTTCCCAGTCTCTGTATCAACGTAACATTCACCCATTATATACTGTTATGAGTAATTGACTTTTGAAACCCAGCCTTTCAGAGACTCCACTACCGAACAACAACCCCAAGTGATGACTATGACTGCACCTGTTTTGATACCGTTATCGTATGATTTCCCACCGCCCACCAGTTGTGATGAGAATATGCTCACGTGTCCGCTGTGTCCCGTCGCCATCTCCACGGCCTTCGTCGATCTCAATTTCTGTCCCTTCAACTTGCACAAGTGCTGTCTCACTATCTTCTGCCGCATCGATAATTGCCTCTTCAACATCATCCGGTGCGCGAAATAACCGGTTCCGGATTTCTACATCGCTTAAATCCTCTTCAACAAGTTGAACAGACACATCCCGCCAAGTAATCACCTCAATTTCTTCGTCATCAAACCCACCCCAGATGTATTGCTCGTGAAGACGGTCTTGGACTCCCTGTATATCATCATCAGTGAATGCTTGGTACCAATTTTCAACGGTGATAACAGCACGGTGGGGTTGCTGTTCTTCGGTTTGGTTGTTCTGACCATCAGTATCTTCACCCGCCTGTTCATTCCCATCCACATCTTCGTTTCCGCTTCCATTGGCCTCATCAGACCCGTTATTTCCATCGGTGCTTTGCGTATCATCACTTATTGACTCTTCATCGTTTATTCCGACACCAATCATTTCTTGCTCATCATCACTATCGGCAGAATCATCGCTATCATCTGTCATACTGGTAGGTACGATGCACCCAGCAAGAAACGCCGTTGCAGAGGCAGCTGCAAGGTATTCCCTTCGGTTCATATCAGATACTTACTTTACTACTGTATTTCACTGTTTGGGTGGGTGGTTTGTCCTCAAATTTTTAATGCAGGACGCAAAAGTAATTGCTATGACTGATTTAACAGAGAGAAATTTATTCGAGAACATCACTGGTGAAACGACAGTGAAAGAATCACAAGAAAACCGATCCGGTAACAAACTTCGGGGTGTTGAGACCGATACTCGCCCGACAACATCGATCGATTGCCCGGAATGTGAACACGACAGAGCGTATTATGAAATGAAACAGATTCGAGCGGCTGATGAATCAGAGACTCGATTCTTCCAATGTACAAAGTGTTCACACAAATGGAGAGAGAACGACCATTGAACGGTTTGGAGTTTGGATACTGAGAAGTCAGGACCGCCGACGGTATGTGACAAATGAAAGGTTGTCACGTCCATCTCTGCTGATCTCTTCCCAATCATCACGATCCCAGTCGGGGAATTCCGTATCACCTTCATAGGACTCATGAATTTCGGTGATAACGAGTTTCGTAGCGACGGGGAGAAATTGCTCGTACACACTTGCACCACCGGCGATGAATACTTCATCAGTCTCGTCTGTCTCTGCAATTAGTAATGCTTCGTCAACTCCCCTTGCGGTGTGGACAGTTGTTCCATCACCCATGGAATCGAGACCAGTCTGCACATCGGTTGTTGCCTCAATTTGTTCTGGGGATGTTGTAAGGACAACATTCATCCTCTTCGGGAGTGGCCCACCAATATTTGACATGATGCTTTCGTATGTCACTCGACCCATGATAACCGGATTCCCGACCGTCTTTGATTTGAAGTGCTTCAAATCTTCTGGATGGTGCCACGGCATTTCCCCGTCTTTCCCAATCACACCGTTTTCTGCAACTGCTGCAATCAGCGTGATGTCCATGCCATCGGTTACTGTCTTAAGTTGCGTCATAGATCCCTTCCATGATAGTTATTCTGCGACACCAAATCGAATCCCATCATGTGATTCGTAGTGTTCCAGTTGGATATCATCGAATTCGATCTCATCAACCGGCTTCTTTGCAACGTTAATCGTTGGTTTTTCAAACGGTTCCCGCGATAACTGCTCCAACAGACCTGGGACGTGGTCATAGTTTTCTTCCCCATCTTTCTCGGTAGGTGCAGTCTCTTCGACCCACTCTTTCACATCGAGGTAGTCCTCTCTGTCAGTCACGCCAGTTAGTCTTTCCTGGAGTTCGTCAAGATTTTCTCCGTACCACTCACCACGATCGCCTTTCCCACAGTAGACGTGCGCATCAACGAGCGTGTGCGAAAACGTTCCTGGTTTGAATCCGGTTTGCTGAGCGATGATAGTTAGCAGCAGCGAGTAGCAAGCGATGTTGAACGGCACACCTAATGCGAGGTCAGCACTTCGCTGCGTCAAGTGCAAGTTCAACCGGTCACCTTGGACGTTGAAGACGAATGTGAAGTGACATGGTGGAAGTGTTGAAACAGTTGCATTCGCTGGATGCCATGCTTGAACGACAATCCGGCGTGAGTTCGGGTTTTCTTCTAATTGGTCAATGACGTACTGGATTTGATCGAAGGTGAGCCGATGCGCTCCATCTGACTCAGTTTCCTCGATGTTCACCCAGTCATTGTGAGCAGCGGCCCACGATTCACCGTCTAGTCGGTCTTGACCGACTGGGATTGGGTACCGTCTCCAAAACCGACCGTATGCTGTATCGAGCATCCCATTTTCATCTGCCCATTCATCCCAGATCCCGGTTTTCTCACGTAGATTCTTGATGTGTTCTTCTCCCGAAAGGTACCAGAGTAATTCATGCATCATCGAATTCCATCTAAATCCATCCATTTTCTTTGTCGTGAGGAGCGGATAGCCATCGTCCAGATCAATCCGGTAGTGTTGACTGAATCCGGAAATAGTGTCTGAATCTGTCCGATTTGGTTTGTACGTCCCTGTCCGAAGAACGGTGTTAACAGTGTCGTGGTAAACGTTCATGATTAGATCCTTTGAGTTTTCGTAAGATACTGTTACGCATACACCGGCTTAATCAGTTGGATTTCCCAACCACTACAACAGCGTAGTGTTCTCAATGATATTTCACCAATTACTGCTATCTGTGTCTGCGGTACAGTCCACACTATTATTTCCCTGTTCTACCTTTGGTTAGTTTACCAGTTGCTGCCTACAGGTCACCCTCCTGATGTTGCTGTCTGTTTGTTTCAGTGTTCCTTTGAGAACCGCAGTCTGTTGAAAATTCGTTAGATCCACTGTTACTGGTGTTATTTTCTGGGTTGAATAACTCAATAGCTGTGTTGATTGTTTCCCACTCCCGTCGTCTACGGCACCCTGCATACCGGCCGCAGGTAACACATGTAGCTGGTTAACAATTGCTGTGACTAATTCTTCTGTCCGTTCTTTTTCTTTGCAGTTCTCGGTAATTGAGAACCGGTTCTCAGATTCAATTTGAATATGATCGCTGTACTGAACGGTTATGTGTCGAATCTGAAAGTGAGAATATCACACCAATTACTGAGAGCTTTTGTCATCTACGTCGTCAATTTGTTGAATTGCTTTGTTCACCTCACGGGGTTTGATCTGTTCACCTGGTTTCGAATGTGGTCAATAACCTTATTATCCCAACGCTCGGGGATCCTCGCACTTAAGCGCAGGGAGGATGTCAATCCCACCTCGTTTTGTCTGTTTTCGATCATCAGTCATTTCTTATTTCACTCTCACTAGGTTTACTCCCTATTTGCCCGACACTATTAGAATCTTCAAGACTACCCCCCATTTTATATCTGTTTGTTAAAAGAATTGTTCCAAAGAGAATATTGAATAGACTTCCGATTGGGATGTGGGTTCCGTGAACGCCTGAAACAATCGCAAACCCGGTTGCAGTGAAGTAAATGATTCCGGATGTGAAAAGTAGCGCTCCAGATATGAACCTAACCCGGACTCGCCTTGTGACTACTTCTTCTCGAATGAATAAAGCGCAAGCAAGCAGCGTTGCAAATAAGAAAATCGCTGTTCCACCAATCCAAAAGTATGCGAATGCATCGTTTTGGATGAGATTGAGTGCGTCGGTAAGTAGGTAAATTGTTTCAAGCTCTGTAACCCCTCCGACTGATCTTACTTCGATCACTGACCAGCGAATACTGATAAGTGTCCCGAAATCACCGACATCTGCGATCGTGACTTGCCATGGAATGAATGAAGCAATCAAAATGAAGACGAATGCAATAGCTCCTTCGTACTCTTGTTTAATCCACCGACTCATGAAAACACACTACTTAACCTATGTATTTAAACCCTTTTGTTTTGGCTTGTACCCGGCTACCATTTCCCTTATGAACTACTCGCCATCAACGCTGAAATACTACTGAACCCTACCGAAATAGAATCGTGCTTAATTCAGATCACGACTTTCCACTCATCACCGTCAACCGCTGTAAAGTGCTCGAACGGTTGTTCTGGAGCGTCCTCGAAATGAACCGTCCCTTCAACAATCGCATTCTCTTCAATACGATCGTAATCCTCTTGATTGAACTCGAATCCTTCGAACTCTTCTGGATCAACGTCCTCATCAACAACTTCAGCCTCGATCCCGTCAACAGTTTGATCAAGACTATCAGTATTGAATTCATCAGCAAGACCAAGCAATGGTGACACTCCGTGCAGATTTTCTTGGAGGACTGCCTCAATTTCTTCCGTGCTTGCATCGCTACTCAACCCATTAAAACCCATATAATACGATTCTACTGCTGCAACACCAGGTTCCGTTGTTCCATCACCGTCTCCCCCAGCACCGTCACCATCGCCATTTTCATCACCGTCTCCCCCAGCACCGTCACCATCGCCATTTTCATCACCGTCTCCCCCAGCACCGTTATCGTCGTCGGGAGTACCACAACCGGCGACTGCAATTACTGTTCCTGTACTGAGTGTTGCAATGAACTTTCTACGTCTCATTACACAATATTCACTTCCGGATGTTTAAATAAATATGCCCATTCAGAGAGTTCAAGAGATAGTAATTCCTATCGTAATCAATCACAACTTTCGGTACAGTACCATACATTCTTTTACCACTCGTCCATATAGATGGATACAGAACACCCCATGACAGACATCCCTGAAGAAACAACAGTCATGTTCGTTGACGATCAAGAAGAAATTCTTGATCTATTCACAATGTTCACGTCTCCAATCTGCTCAGTGAAAGAAGCAACCAACGGAAAAGAAGCGCTCGAAACAATCAATGATGATGTTGACGTATTATTCCTTGATCGACGTATGCCAGAAAAATCAGGCGATGAAGTCCTTGACGAAATCCGTTCCTGTGGGTACGATATCCCTGTTTGCATGATTTCCGGAGTTGATCCGCAAGCTGACATTCTCAACATGCCTTTCGATGACTACATCACAAAACCGGTTGAACGCGAGCAACTCCTCCAAAAAATCGATCTGTTGCTTTCTCATTCCGATCTGAAAGATGCAAACAGACGATTTTACCGATTAGCCTCTAAACGCCGTTCACTTCAAAACAATGCTGACAATCATCACGAAGAGATCCATCAATTAACAGAGGAAATGCGATCGATACGGAATGAAATTGACGATCAACTTGATGCTCTGTTTGACGGTGAGGATGCGAGAGCGCTCATAAACTAACACTCTTTTGAGTTTATCTTGGTTGACTAGTAACCCGAACCGGTAAAATACCCTTCTCTTTTTCCGCCCGTCAAATCACAATTCGCCATTCACTATCGTCAATTGCGAGGAAGTGCTCAAAATACTGTGAGTCATCATGCACAAAGTGAACAGCTCCTTGAACAACGACGTTTTTATCCATCCCATCAAGATCTTCCCGCTTCACATCATAGAAATTAAACCCGTTATACTTCATTTGATCGATGTTCTCATCGGAAATTTCTACCTCCACATCTAAATGCGAAACCCCGTAACGAAATCGATGACCAACTCGATTCTTTCTTCGAAGCCGAAAAGCTATATCTTAACCTACCGCCCCAAGCCTACCCTTTTTGAACAAGATTCACGCCACCACTGCGACGGCTGCAATAGCGAGGGCAGCAACCCCGATTGGGATGAGTGAAATAACAAATATTGCAATTGGGACAAACTGCGCTTTCGGAGCTCTGAAATAGATCATTGCAGATGTCAACAACACGTACACACACGATGCGACAATTGCTGCGAGTGTACTAACGGCAAAGAAGAAAATTGCCAGTGTAAGACTGATAATAACTGTATAGACAAACCCCATCAACACCACCATCTGACCTTGTTTTGTCCCGAAGATTAGACTGATAGCAGAATCATTTTGTTCCCGATACTCATAATCTGATTGTTCGTTAGTAGATTCAGACACCATTGAACTCTCAATACCTTTCTATAGTTCACCAATCAATTTTAGTCCTTGTGTTTCACACCACACCTGATTCAGCGAGAAGTAATCTATCACCTTGTCTTGAAGTCGGGAACAGTGAACGGGAACGATGACTACTCGCGTTCCACAGTGTAGTGGAAAGACCGGGAGTTCACTCACAAACCTCGGCATATTCTCGGGTTACATGGTGGATATTAGCAGTATACACTTTGAGACACGGAAGAAAAACGGAGGGTAATCAAAAAACTTCGGCGTTCACGTCGAGGGAGGTGATAGGAAAGCAACACCGCTTCCTGATTCCAAATTTTTGAAACGCAACCAACTACGTTCAACGAATTCTATGAAACCAAGCTACATGGCTCCTATCACATCGGTGTTTAAAGGGGAGGGGGATATCAACCAGTATCAAATGATGCCCATTTCACCAAGCCGTTCAGGAAGATATGTATCTGTCACGAAATCAAGGCCCTGCGATGCCAACGCCTGCTGCTCAGCTTTCTTCTCAATATCCAGTTGTAACTCAATCTGATCACGCCAATACTCCGTGTCGAACCGAGGATCAGTCAACTCACTCTCCAATGCCGTTATGTCGTTCTCTGTCAACGGATCCGTTGGAAGATCGTACTCCTGGATATCCTCTGGTTGAATCCCGATGAATTCCGCTTCTGGTGTGGCAAGATACCGAGACAGGTGAGCTGATTTAATCGAGCCGTACGCAATCGAACCATAGATACGATACGACCACGGGTCACTGTCAGTAAACACTGTCACGGGCAGCCCCAACTCATCATGAAACCGTTTTGTGATACGTCGCGTTGCTCTTGCCGGCTGCCCCTTCAAGTGGACAACAACCGCATTATAATCATCATCGAACCCGTTTTCAACGAGTCGATCACGCATTCCGCCAGTCTCAACACACAACACAAAGTCAGCATCATTATCGAGGAATTCGATCGTATCTGGATTATTCGGGATCTGGTACCCACCCTCACCAACATCTTTCTGGCAGTGGATATCCCGTTCACCACGCCGTGTCTGTTCCCGTAACTCTACTGGGCCGATGATTGTTGCGCCTGATTCTTCTGGCCGCATATTGAAGTCTTCACGACGGACACCAGAGACGATTTCAAGGTCTTCAATGATATTATTGGATTCATCTTGACCGTTGAATTGGGCATCGTTGAACTCCCAACTTTCACTCAAATAGTACAACTCTCGCAGTGTTGACGACCGGTCTGTTTTGATTTGGTTGATGAGAAACTCTAGCGTGTACGCCATTTTGAGTAACTTCACCGCGCCACCCACGTCGTTCGCCGATCGAGTGGACGTCCGGTCGCCGTACACCCAGACGTCATCATCTTCAGCGTATTCGATGTTATTCTTCGTTCGAACAGGGATATCCAAATGCGGAATATCACCGCCTTCAAGCTGTGAGTAAAAGTCCAGAACGATATTCAAAAGTTTTTCCTCGCTGATCTCGTCAATTTCTGCAGGGTCCAGTGTACCGTCATCCGTCGTGCTCATTGTCTATGCAAAGCCAACGTAGTCATTCAAATAAGCGCTTGGAAAACCACACCTGATTTAGTACATTCTCCGGGCATTTCACTGGCATTTGGAATCGTCACAGGTGTGCCCGTGTTGGGTTAGTTGCAGAGGAATCCTTGTTTCCTTTACAGTTTTCGGTAATTGGGAAGATTTATTCAATTTCGAATTGAACTGAAACGTCGTACTGAAGTTGTTTCTATGAAATCTGAAAGTGAGAATTTCGGATCGATTACCGAGACCTGTTTATTTTTATTGATTCTCTAGGGCAAGTCTTTAAGTTAAACCGCATCATTTCATCATTTGCAATGTACGGAAAGATCCGTCAGATGTTCAGTGACGAGGGTGCGGTTTCGCCGGTCATCGGGGTAATCTTGATGGTCGCAGTGACCGTTGTTCTCGCTGCTGTCATCGCTGGTTTCGTTTTCGGTGTCGGTGATGACATCGGAGATCCTGCACCGAATGTACAGATCGATTTCGACTACGATTCCTCAGACAATACCCTTAACGCCACACACGATGGTGGTGATGGGATTTCCGAGGGGGATGTTCTAAGTTTCTCTGGTGACAACAACTGGGGTGCCGACGAGTTCGAGCGTACTAGTACGTTCGAGAGTGATGATACGGATGGTGATGAGGCTGTTGTTCCAGGGACAGTAACCTCTGGGGATCCGATCGCTGATGGTGACTTTGATGATGATGAAACGATTACGCTGAACTGGGAGTCTGAAAGTGGTGATGACTCCACAAGCCTTGGCGATTTTGAAGGCCCAACAGCGTAAACAAATCGAAATATTCTCTTCCATTCTTTCATGTTTGAGGTAGTGGTACACTCTCTAATTTTATTTAAGCGCTCTGTTCTGAATAACAGTTGTTGGCAATGTAGCCACTGATATTCAGTCTTCGTTTGGGAAACCGCAAGACAGTACGCTTTCCTGACTGAATAATATCTTCATATTGCCAAGGACTGATAAAGAAACTGTATTACCAACTACTGTTAACAATCGTTTTATACTCTATAATGTTTTCTCGGTTCAAACAGGTATAAAATAGTCGTACTGTCAGTATATCTCCCGCATTAACTATCTGTTCCTATTTCGGATCTTCCTGACCTTTCCCCCTCTGCAACGCGTGGATTCCAATTTCCAAGCAACTCCTATTTCCATCTAACCACACAATCACTTCCTTTACTCAGTATGGGATTCCTGCTGCTTCAAGCATCTCTTTGTACCGTTTTCGAATCGTTACTTGCGTTGTATCAGAAACGTTAGCAACTTCAGTCTGTGTTAGGCCAGCCTTCTCCAGTAAGCCAGCCGCATAAATCGATGCTGCTGCAAGGCTAGTTGGTGCCCGTCCGCTGTGTAGATTTTGCTCTTCTGTTGCATCGAGAAGTTTCTCAGCCTGCTGTTGCATTGCCGTTCGTTTCTCTGGATGAATGTCAAGATCGTTGAGAAACCGGTTCAGGTACTGTTTTGGATCGACTGGCTCCATCGGCAACTCTAATTCTTCAACGATGTATCGATAAGCACGGTCGATCTCAATGCTCTGATCGTTACTAAGACGACTTACCGGATAAATCTCATCGAGACTGCGTGGTGTTTTACATTGCCGTGATGCTGCATACAGGCAAGCTGATGCCATTCCTTCAATTGATCGGCCGACAATCATGTTTTTCTCAAGGCACTGCCGGTACAATGCAGATGCTGTTTCTTGCACTTGATCATTAAGTCCTAACGCAGAGGACATCCGCGAGATCTCACTCAACGCAAGTTTCAGATTCCGGTCCTGGTGTCCTTGTGTCCGGTATCGTTCATTCCATTTCCGGAGTCGATGCATCTTCTCTCGTTGCCGTGAAGAGAGATTATTCCCGTATGCATCTTTGTCCCGCCAATCAATGTTCGTTGACAGCCCCTTGTCATGGAGCATCTTCGTCATTGGTGCACCGACACGTGACTTTGAATCCATGTCGTCACTACTGAATGTCCGCCATTCAGGCCCGCGATCAATGTGTTGATCATCAGCAACAAGCCCACAATCAACACAGACTAATTCACCTCGTTTTTCGTTTTTTCGTAGATCACCACCGCACTCATTACATTCCAATGTTTTCCGTTGTTCTTTCACCTGTTCTGTTCCTGACGTTTCGTTGTTGTCAACACTCTCTTCGTCGTTTTCAATAACTCGTTCAGAACTCATTGTTCCCTTCTTCTTGTCTGCGATTGTTGTGAGTGTGTGTTTCCAGTTTGCATAGGTGCTGAATAAATCAGGTACGTACCCCTCTTATCAAACGCTTCTGCGTATAAATAAACCACCAGGACGTATTTAACCTTCGGGCGAATGCACTGAGGGAAGCAATGATGAATCGAAAAATTACCGATGTGTGGTGATGAGTCTGTTCAGTGATTCAGTATCAAATTCAATCGGAGTTTCTTCAAGAGCAAGTAAAACATCGTCTCTCACCTGCTGAGTCAAATCAGCATCGTCTGGTTCGTATTTCAACAATGCATGAATAAGTGCCCTAGCGTGCTCATCAGAAGAAATCAGGACGGTTCCTTCTTCAGGGAAATCCACCACACCACGGGCAATATCGAACATTTCTCTAACAGGTAAGTCAGTTTGAAACTGACCAGCTTCGACTTTCCCAACAAGTTTTTCCAACGCCATGAGAACGTCAATTGATTCTTTCCCGGTTAATTCAATCTCGACGTACGTTTCTTCTTCTGTATTATTATACCGAATTGTTCGTTCACTGACCCTCCCATTGATTGTAAGTGTTTCATTCAGCATCGATGGTTACCTGTGTCCCTTCGACTGTGGTATTATTGAAGGCGGTGATTTCGTCTGTTGTTGCAGCAAGTGCCATCCCAGCTCGGAATGCCATCATGAGCTCGTATGCTTCTTCACCCGATCTGTTCGGCATATCAAGCCAGTTGTGCGTTAAGCCAAATTGCGTTACAGATAATTCATTGATCAAGTGGCTAATATCACTGGCTAATTCATCTCGACCGGAACGATCGCACCGTCCAAGGATGTCACTGATTTCTTCTGGGTGCCCGGTTTCATGCATCAGGCGTTCCGCACGTGTTTGAAATGTCTGTTCAGTCTTCGTTGTTGCGTTTGTTTGAGTCATGATTTTGAGTGTATAGCTATGTGTCGTTTCAAGGTTTGAATGCTTGGAATACTATCTCGCCAATCAATGAGACCGAAAGTCGTTACTCGTTGTCTTGAAGAATGGATTCCTCGGTATCAAAGGAGTAGTGTACTTCTGCTTTACATCGGAGACTCCGCGTAATATTTGATACTTCTTTGAGAGGGTCAATCTTCAATTGTGCTGCTAGAGCACTTCGGTCTTGATTGCTGTTCTCTCGAAGTATATTTATTGCTTTCCGTTCTATCTCGGTTGGTGGAATCCGTTTTTGTGTTGCTATGCGTTGAATATGGTGTTGTACTGGTTGTGTTAGTTATCAGGTGTGATTCGTTGAATAACATCGAGTGCTGCTTCTGTGTGAAGCGGTTCGTTGTTATCTCCACAAGAGTGTTCCATGACGCATGCAGGACATCCTTCAACACCATGACAATCACAATCAGTAATCATTGTTTCTGACCGTTCAATGATTGCTTCGAAATTGTCGTAAATTGCTCTGGCGAATCCAACACCACCACTCACACCATCATAGACCGAGAACATCCCGTTCCAATCTAGTTCTTCGTGAGCGATTTGCGAGAGCCCGCCAAGATCTTGCTTATCCATTCGGAGTTCAAGTGGGGCCAGAGAGATGAGTCCGTGTTCTGCTGCGTGCAGCCCACCGAGCGCGGCTTCTTTATCGGACATCCCGGCCGTATCGCTGTATCCTTCAACTAATTCATCGATGACTGTTTCATCGACTTCAACCCACATCAGTTGCGTTTCCATTTCGATCGGAGGGAGATCGATATCGAACACGACCGGTTCGGCCTTGTTCGATGAGATATTTTTCTTCTTGTAACCGGTGTACTCTATCGTGACTGTTCCTTTCCCCCAATGGAGAGTCAAATCACTCCCGACTTCCTTAGATTCCATTGATCGGAGATTTTCGATTGTTGTTTCCGAGAGCGATTGGGTGTAGTAATTAACATTCACCGACTTCACCTTCACGTACGGTCGTTGCGTGTCCTCATTCAACTCTTGGACTTCGTACTGTTGTCCTTTGTGAAGGACAATTGCGCCTTCATGGAAGTCACGATAAGCACGTTGTTGGTCAATCGGCTCCATGTCGATGTTTTCTTTAGCACACCGAATTTCGTAGTGGTCATCACTTGTTGCGTACATCGAGATGTTTTGTTGTGGTCGTGGTGAGCCATTGTACTGGACGCCACCTTCAAGTGTTCCGACCATTTTCCCGGCATCGCGCCACATTTCGACAGCTGCTTCCATTCGATATGGATCGAACCACTTCGAGTCATCTCGTGTCAGTGGAAGTTCTTGCGATGCGCACAGTAGATGCCGGGCAAAGACGAAGTTGTTCTGTAGGTCAACAACTGCGTCCTCGATGTTATCATCACTGAGGAGGTAATCCGGGTTATCAAGGATATACTGATCGATGGAGTCGT
>LKMJ01000252.1_pt1 | contig 36913 bp, 55 predicted proteins | sample 643391 | NCBI WGS metagenome assembly LKMJ01 (sample SAMN04112250, study PRJNA286221) | soda lake metagenome | biome: soda lake; feature: Kulunda Steppe; material: water; isolation source: sample PL-Br10 brine of Picturesque Lake | place: Russia: Kulunda steppe | collected 2010-07 | reverse complement strand
TGTGTGTGTGTGTGTGTGTGTGTGTGTGTGTGTGTGTGTGTGTGTGTGTGTGTGTGTGTGTGTGTGTGTGTGTGCTTGTGCATGTGTACGTGCGTTTGTGCGTGTGCGTGTGCGCGTGTGCGTATGCGTGTGTGTGCTGCAATTAATTAGGATGATCAATATTAAAAAACGATTCTAGTGCCTCGTTGTCTGCGTTTTGAAGCTCGACTTTGCAGCTCGGTTGTGTTTGTCTAGAAAAGTATATAATAATTTTAAAAATTGAAATTCATTCATCATACAGTACCACGCTCGAATATTTCGAACATTGTTTTGAAACTGGTCGTTCCTCGTTGCGGTTGCATCACCAGTTTAGCAGCCTCACGTACACACTCATTCTTATAGCAGGCAGCTTGGGCGCTTCAACTCGATGGCACGATAACCCCAACAGAGCTCAACAACCCCACTAGGACCGATTGGGGCCACTCCAGGCAGCCTGCCATCTTGCCACCTCAAATATGGGGTGCATATCGTCTAAGGAAGAGGCTCCCAGCAACAGAAATCAAGCGCCCACCAGCTCCAACAGAGGGCGCAAGTACCAGCCTGTTGAGAAGGAGGACCGGAGCCAGCACACAAAGGATGTGGCGCAGAACTTCTCCCAAGTGTACAAAGTGGACCGTCTGCTTGGCACAGGTAAGGAAGGTGTGCTGTGGGCAGCTGAGTCAAGTGATCACACAGGTACGTGCTTGCATGCAAGCGCCCTCCAGCTTCTGCTCGCCTGCCGTTCCCGAAAAAGGGTGACCATTTGACAACTCCCATTCTAAGATCATGAGCCCAGTCTGCCCGAGATCAAGGAATATTCCCTAGTTTGCTGCTGCCCCGTTATTGCAGGGGCGGAGGGCAACGCCTGGCTCGTAAAAGACATCAACTCCAACAAGTTTTGGGCTCTCAAGCTCCTGAAGCTGCCTTTACCCACAAGATTCGTGCAGTCAGTTTTTAGGTTGGTGTGCAGGCCTGTTCTCACCCTGGCCTGACAGTGTTTGACATGTCAGCACATGACAGGTCAGCAAAGATGCACGCACCCAGCCAGCAGGACCTCCCTGCCCCATGCTTGTCTCAGCCAAGCACCGGATGCACGAGCATCACCTTTGACCGTTGATTCGTAGTAAAGTGAGGTGATCAGGAGGCAAACTTTCCCTGCAAGGGTCAACCCGTGGCGAGGGAGAAGCCTGGTGGCTTGAGCCAGCGGCATGTGCCCCTTGCCTGCCCACTGAGCGTTGCTACACGCAAGCTGAGTCACGCGTTCAACCCCGTGCCCCTGCTTGCCTCCCCTCCCGCGCCTTGGTAGGGAAATCCGGCTGCAATCTGAGCTGGGGGAGGGCCACCACAACATCATCACACCCGAGGAGGTGGTGCTCACCTCCCACCACTTGGGCCTGGTCATGGAGTATGCCCCTGGCGGCAGCATGACGCAGTACATCACCGACAAGTTCCGGGAGTGCGGGTGCGTGTCTGTGGGTGGCGCCCCATGTGCTGCTGGCCCCCTCGCACTGGCAGCCCCTGTGTTAGTGGGTGGCGCCCCATGTGCTGCTGGCCCCCTCGCACTGGCAGCCCCCGTGGCATATCCTATGTGGCAGGCTTGCGTGGCTCGTGCTCTTCGGAGAATGCCCATGGGGGGCATGCTACCGGGCCGCACGTCAGGCAAACCTGTTTCCTTCAGGTCAACAGACGCAGCAGTGAAGCTCGCTCACACACTGGAAGCTGCAGGCTGAGACGTCCTCGTGTTGTGTACAGGGAGTGTAGGAGGTTATAAGGCGCCAGTAAGTGGGTGGAAGAGCACTTGCTCTAGCTTGACTCTAGCACTGCTGTTGCTGCTGACTTCCTCAGCCTTTGCTTGTTTTGTATTGCAGGGGTGTAGGACTGCTCATGCCTGAGGATGAAGCACGCTACTTTTTCAAGCAAATGGTCAATGCTGTTGACTACTGTCACAGGCACCAGGTAGGTGTGTGTGTATGTGTGTGTGTGTGTGTGTGTGTGTGTGTGTGTGTGTGTGTGCGCGCGCGTGCATGTGCATGTGTGCGCGTGCGCATGAGCGTCTGTGTAACATATGTGTGTGCATGCGTGCATTCCATTACAGCACGTAAGTTTTGCCAACTCATACTTTCTTTGGCACTTAACTAAGAGGGTACTGATGGTGAAATTTAATGGGGCTATTGCTCGGGCTATTGTTTTAGGTGGGGAACAATGGTAGTCAACTGCAAACATTTCATGCTTAAGCCTAAATCTTGGCTGCGCTCATGCTTAAGCTCACTGGGCTAATTACTTGACTCCAAGCTGCCATGTTTGTGGTTCATTCTGATTTGCATAAAAGAAATTGGTAACTTAACTCAATCACATGCAAATGTTTTTATCAGTTTTACCAAAAAAGTAACTGAAATGGCTGGATGCAAACATGCAACGCCAAACCCAGACACAGGATAAGTTTACCTGTGCAGTATCTGCGGCGTACCGTGTCTGTATTGCTACACAGCGCTGCATGCTGATTGCCATGTATTTAAACATGCAATTTTTTATATCCTCCTCATCCTTTTTAGCTTCCTCCTAATCCTTTTTAGCTGATTGCCATGTATTTAAACATGCAATTTTTATATCTTCCTAATCCTTTTAGCTTAGAAGCATAAATACTCCTAAGCTAAACCAGTTTTGGGTGGTATAATGCATGTGATTGAAAGCAAAGATCTTTGCAGCTGAGCAAAATCACTACTTGCTGTGTTACATTACTCCATACCCCTAAAACTAATCATAGATGTAAAGCTTGGAATATCTAGTCCTTCACAAGTCATACTCGTTCCAAAATGATTTGAGTACCACAAGGATCAGGCATGACACTTTTACTTTGAATCACAGCACCAGCTTTTAAAACCTGGCACCCCTTAATCTACGCTGCAGTCCAATACTTAAGAGCCTCTTATCAAACAGCTTCAGCAGGCGTTCTCCTAGCCAGTTCGCTTTTGTGCGCAGCACGCTACATGGCCCCCGTGTTACATACTCCCGCGCTTATTTGCATCGTCTTGCAGGTGGTGCACAGGGACTTGAAGCTAGACAACACGCTGTTGAGCAGGGACAACCCGCCGTATATCAAGCTGTGCGATTTCGGTTTTGCACGGAGCTGGGATACTGGAGAGCACTCCAACATGACGACCGTCATTGGTGGGTATGTGCCATGTGCTCACACTTTCAGAGTTGTGCTTGTGTGCAAACAAAAGCCTTTGCAAGCACATACTTTGGGCTGCGGGCACTGCTGGTGAGGATTTCATTGCATGACTGCGCAAGTGCCCAGTGCTGCAATGCCTGCCTGGCTTCTGTTCTGGCCGCAGGTACGCCTGACTACATGTCTCCACAGCTGACGGGTGCCAAGACAGGGGAGCAGGGCAAGGTGTTCTACGACGGCACGAAGGCAGATGTGTGGGCAATGGGCGTACTGCTTTGCGTGATTCTCATTGGGAAGTTCCCGTTTGAGGTGCGCCAGCTGTGCAGGAGCCATGCCCTTGTTGTGCACATGTAACCCTTCAATGGGACATGTGTGCACATGCTACCATTTTCACCCGTGAGCATATGCAGACACATGTTCGCAACGCACGACAAATGCACAGACATGTACACACATGCACAGACATGCACATGCGCAGGGCAAGTGCGCTTGCGCTCGTACACATCTACACCCAAAGAAATGAGCATGCGCACCCACATTACACGCATTTACAGGGAGACAATGTGAGCTCAATGGGCGTGACAGACCCCATGAAGAAGGTTTGGGTTCAGCAGCACCGAAACAAGTGGGACGAGAATAGCATGCTGACGAGCCAGCTCAAGTACCTTAGCCCCAATGCGCGTGACCTGCTGGACAAGATGTTTGATCTGGATGAGAAGAACCGGTGAGTGGAAGCAGTTTTGGACCTGAATTAAAAGGCTGTTTGTTGTATGAGAGCAGTCCATGTAAGTTTCAAACTGGAGAAGGTTGAATACAGGGGATCAGTGGCCAGCAGACAAAAGCAGAGATTCGTCCGTGCTCAATCCACGTATTATTGCTTCACGTGCGGGGGGAACCACCATCGTCTAGGTGCACCTGCTGAGGTGAAGTCCCTTGAGCCACTATGGATGGGCCTGTGTGCGCGCAGTATCTCAATCCAGGGCATCATGGAGCATCCCTGGTACAACACACCCATGCGGACGCACTATGAGGATGCTTTGGCCCGGCTGAAGCAGGAGCAGGATGAAGTGGAGGAGAAGGTAGGGAGGGTGGAGAGTAAAGGATCAGTGTAGCAGGATAAATTGGAGAAGCGAGTGAGCTGGCTTGGCTCATAGCGGAAGGGTTGGGTCTGAGTGCGAACTGCGCTGACTTGCATGCTCCTCTGTGGGACAAGATGATCGAGAAGAAGCAGGCAAATCGGAATCAGCTTTCCAACCTCAGCTGCTTGAGGCATCTTGCACGCCCTTGTTTTCTCATTGAGGGGTTGCCCGCATGCTTGCAACGCCTGAAGCCTACCCGCCCCTTCCAACCACCTTGCAGCTGGCCAAGGGTGCGTATCGATCTGCTGAGAGGGATGCTGCCATTGACAACCTCATCGAGTTGGCTGCAAGTGCCGACTTCAAGTCTAAGGTAAAAAGCAATCCATAGCTGTTTGCATGAGCCAATAGTTGTACAATCCTGCCTCTTGTTATGGCCGGAGGCTTGCCCTTCTTGTAGAAGCGTGTCAAACTCAGGGGTTCATGCTGCTGAAGTGTAACACCATCTCCTTGTTGTGCTCATTGCTCCAATGAGGGCGTGCAAGCGTGCAGCGTTTGCAAATCTGCGCAGTGCTGTTTGGTTGGATGCATTATACATCCATACCTTGTCCAATGCAATGTGAGCCCTTCAACTCTAAGGCTGTGGCCTTGGAGCTGTTGGCGCTGAAGGTCCCAACAGGTGCCAGTGTGCAGGAATTTGCTGATTGCACATTCGCATTTAGACGTGTTGCGTTGAATTGCTACGTGCAGCCTCCTGGATCCACTTTTCAGAGTGCACCTCATATCTACAGCCTTGCCCCTATGTATGAAGGCTCATGTTTGAGTGCATGCGTAATTGTGCAGCAACGGGTGCTCATTTCTTACTCAGACAACATTCAATTGCTCCCCCCGCAGGAGCTCGAGCCCATCAAGAAGGGCAGCATTGTGCCCGTGTGGACTCGCCTCAGCCTTCGGAGCGTGCAGCCTCAGTACCCCGTATACAGCAAAGCCAGCCTGCGTGCATGCATGGCGGTGGAGAGTAAATTGCACCAAGGCATGTATCCCTCTCGTAAATGAGCTCATGTCTGTATGCATGCATGGCGGTGGAGAAGAAATTGCACCAAGGCATGTATTCCCCCTCCTGTATGTGCGTATGTCTGTATGCATGCATGGTGGTGGAGAAGAAAAAATTGCGCCAATGTATAACCCTCTTGTGCGTGCGTATGTCTATGCGTACATGCGTGTACATGTGTACGTTTCTGTATGCGTGCACGCATGTGCTTGAACGAAGGCACGTTGTAGCTTGAGCCTGAGAAGTGTTTCAAATCTTGTGACAAGTGTGCCAGCACAGTCCAAACTCCGTCATGTATAAAACAATTTACAAGCAACTAACACCAGTCCAGAAAAGTTTTTCTCCCATCCGTGGGAAAAAAACAGCACTTTTCTGGACCCTTCCGATGGCATGCCTAAAGAGATGGTGCTTTGTGCTCTTCAAGAGCAAGCACATGTCTGTAGTTTGCTTGCCTGTTGTTGGACTTAGACACCATAATTGCTGAGTGCTCCCTCCCTTTCCACTGAATTTTGCGGGGCCATCCAAGATGACGAATTTGATGTTTGGCAATACTAGTCAATCCTGCACGACACGTCTCCAGCCCTTTTTTGTTGCCTTTCCCTTCACATTTTATATAATGCACCTGACTAGATAAGGGAGTTGTTCTTTTGTGCAGGTGGAACGCCAGTAGCTGGGACTGTGGACATGAAGACAAAGGAGGATGCTGAGCATGAGGGCAAGGATGTTTGAAGTCATTTGTATTTATGTCCGCCGTTAGCAATGCAAGGCTAGCGCAGAATTCTGAACCCTACTATGACCTGTCCTAGTATATTACTAGGGCAACTTTACTGAGTATATTGCAGCAGGCTTAGAGGCATGGCCAGTTCCAGATCTGTTGTGCAAAGGCTTTTATATCAAGCTGGAGCTAGACGTGAAGGACAGATTTGTGTGAGAATTTGAGAGACAGAACAAAGCATGCGGTTTACAATTGCCGTTGATCATTTGATTTCAAAATCATGAAGTTCCTTTCACTTTCAACGACATGGAAGCTTACACAAGCACTGCTGGCATTTTAATGGCAGACCCATCAATCTAGGATCGACCCACATTCAACTGCATTCCCCATCACGCAATCTTGGCCTGGTACCCAGTCCTTGGGGAACGGGCACAGGCACCAGGTCTGGGTGAGAGGGCGCATCTCATGATTTTCATAAATCATCCAATCATCCATGATAGTGCACAATGCATCAAGGGATATCAAAATTTTGTGCGGCCACAGCTGTGAGATTTGGATGACTACATTCTTCTAAAGTAGAAGGGGGACGATACACCAACTTAATGTGGCTTCATTATATGCTAAAATTAAACTCATCAATGTTGGAAAATTTGCCAAGCGTGAATGACAACCTCAAGATTTTTTGACGACAAGCCGTCATGAACTTTTAAAAATGTTTGTATCACGAGCTTCTTCGCTGGCATTAGTGATTGGCCTGGCCACGTACTCATCGTCCACGAATGCGGCGATTTTGATCACTGGCGCCAACCGTGGGATAGGAAGAGCAATGAGCTCTGCTCTTGCCTCTGAAGGTCACCAAGTAATAATGAGCTGCCGCAACCCACACTTATGTGAGTACCTGCTGTCAAAGGACGATTGCCGCTCAGATAAGTCGTACACGCCTGTGCCTGTTTTGAATGCCCTAAGTCTCTCCCAAGACCCATTTCTCAAAGCAGACAGAGAGGAATACCTCTCAAATTTGCTCCTGAATGATTTTCGATATCAAGCAAGCCTGATCTTTGAATTTGTCGCGTCAATGTGCAGGCAAAGCAGCAGTCGATGAAGTCCGAGAAGAAACAGGAGGCGACATAGAGATGCTCATCCTTGACGTAACAAAGGAGGATAGCATTGCCTCTGCATTGAACACCGTGATGGAAAATTACCTTGATGAGATTGACGTTTTGGTACGCCCAAGACGGCCCAAAGTTGGACATGGCCCACGAGCAAATTGAAGGGATCAGGCTAAATTAACAAAGTGATAGCACGTTGATGATGCCTCTGTTCAAGGGCCAAAAGCAAGACATTTACATGCAGCCGCCTTGCGATGGTGATCGGTGTCGGTGCAGGTCAACAACGCTGGCATTTTTATTGAGCGTTACGAGAATAGATCTGAATGGACAGAAGAGGACTTCAATGCCACACTCTCAACAAACTTTAAAGGTGGGATGCTCAACGACAACAAGCTAACCAGGCACTGCGTAACATGCAAGCTACATGAAAGAGTGCAGTCTGAAACGCAGGGTGGACCTGACTAACAAACATGTGTTCCAATCTGGACAGGTGCTGTGCATGTCACCGTGGCACTGGCGCCCTACCTTGCACAAAACAGCTCAGTGCTTATGGTTAGTTCTGGCTTTTCAAGGAGGTGCGTGCATTCAGGACCAGATGTTGTTGTCTATGAGGAGGCAGAAAACACAATTGCCAATGTATGAGCTCATTAATGTTCTGGTGTAGCTGAATGCACAATGTGCTCCTTTAAACTCAAAAATCAGATCATGAGCAAGTGTGAGTCTGCCTGCCACAAAGGTTGCGATGGTATGCATTTCCTATTTGACGCCAGGAAGGGGGGGGGGAGGGGTGGCCAAGACAGCAATCCTTGGTCGCTCACAAGCCCAGGCCTGCAACTAAGACTCACTCGCAGACGTGTTGACACAAAGCCGGAAGTGTGTGGTGCTATGCAGGAGGTTCCTCGTAGACCCATTTTACCTGGATTGCCTGAACTCTACCACACTGACTGAGCTTTGGAGTGGTTGCAAGGTTTTTAAGCCAGAGAGCGCCATGGCCAATGAGACTGGCCCAGCGTACAAAATTTCCAAGGTGGGTCCCAAACCTGATCAGCTGCCAGTTGCAGGCCAGGAGCATGCACCTCTGCAAACAATACGCGCATTCATCTCTCTCTACACACACAAACGACTGAACATGCAAAAGAGTGCAAGGAATGCTCAAGAGGCCACAACCAAGCAAGATTTTTGCACTGTTCACTGCATGCACATCACATAAGGTTATGTTGAACCGTGGCGTTGAACTGCTCGCCGAAGACCCACTGCTTGTTCAACGCGGCATCCTTATAAACGCGGGCAACCCAGGAACAACAGACACTCGCATGGCACCTGGAGCTGACAAGACTGTTGAGGAGGGTAAGACTGACCATGATGCTTGCAAGGGCTTACAGAGCAGGAGCTACACAGTTCCCTTAAAGAGTTGGGTACCAATGAAGACGAATATTCCCAAAATTGCTTTCTGATTTGGGATCTCATCAATATGCTGTATGCACAGGTGCCGAATCGTTGAACTGGCTGGTGCGCCTGAGCCTGGAAGGAGGACTCGACTTTACTTCAAAGCATTTTGATCAGGACAAGGAAGCATTGGAGTGGTGAAATGCAGCATGACTTGGCCCTGAACTTGCATGAAGGGAACAAAGGTTGCTGTGCAGGCACGCACATGTCTTGTACTGATGCCTTGGGATATCCCATATCGAAAGTGCTGATGTCTTGTGTGAAGTGCTGATGCCTATGGGCATCAGCACTGCTACACGAGGCATCAGCGTGCAAGGCCTTGCACCAAATGGCACATGCAAACGAGCTCCTTGATCAATCTCTCATGAGGTGGAACTGTGCAGGCAGGCTTCTGTCCTACCACAATCTTGTTGATGAATGTAAGAAAACATGATGCAATTCATTTTTGAAACACAGTGGATGACATACTCAATTTGACTAAGTAGCACAACGGTGGCCATTCCATGTACTGTCTCACAGCTCTTGGCTCTACCTTTTGAAATTTTTGTTGTTGTTGAAATTGTTTCACTGGGTGAATTAGGAATTTTGTATCGTCATGATTTTCTGACGCGTGTTCTTAACCGATTCGGCACCAGACATGTCTGTACAGGTGCTTACGACCTAACAGTTACTCTTTAAATACATGAAACAAAAATAATGCTATCGATTTTCTTTTGAGGATGCCGTTGATATGACCAATCCAAGAGTCGATCAGACCTGCAGCACAGGGACCAGCAAGAAATCTTCAGTAAAAGATAATGTAAAGCTTTTTTGTTTGCCCCGATATTCGTCATATACTAGAGACGATCGCAAGGGAGTGGCCGGGGCGTGCCCAATAGAGCGCCCTCATCTCTACACCCCTCATCTCTACACTGTGCTCCACCTAGCGCTTATTGATCTAGCATTGGATCCTGTATCATGCCATCTGTGGACTTTATAAGGAGAGGCAGGCAAGCAGGACAAGAGGATGAGGCAGCCCAGGTAAGCACAACGCTCTGGACATGTCATCAAACATCGCAATGACAGTGCTCTGGAAAGGGAGTGTTTAATGCTTTGGTGATCATCAAAGGTGGAGTGCAGCCAAAAGGGTGATCCAGTTTTTTGTTCAAGCTTTTCCGTCCCATCCCTTCGTGCTCATGCCAGGGAGCCACACAAACAGGCGTCCACAGACCTGGAGCTCAACTTGTATGCCCAGAGAGTCTGGGCATATCTAGGCTATGCCCAGAATTTGCAGTTGTGCTTGATCGGACTTGCTTAATTCCAAGCATCTGCTGCGCGTGCCTGCGTCACCGTTTGATTGGAATAGCCTGATATGTATGATGTGCACTTGCCGGCAGGGGTCTTCATCCCAACAACACCATCCTTCTGTTGCTCCTCTGGGCTTGCTGGCCTCCAAAACCTGGTATGTTGCATTGTGTAAAATGCAATAAAAGCATCCTGGGGAGTTGGGCCACGATCCTATCATTCCTGCTGTCGATCACCGCGTGCAGACGGTCCCAGTGCTGTTGCTACCACGCATCGGCCCATCATCTAGCTAGTGCTGGACATAACACAGGTCACGCCATTCTGGGGAGCACAAAACCAGTTTTCAGCAAGCGATCACAGATCTGCAAGGCTGCTGCAACTACAAAGCATGGGCTGAGGACCGCAAGCCGCTCCATGAGCCCCGCTTTCATGGCCAGGCGATCAATGGACTGGGCACCAAGCGCACAGGTGCACACTGCTGACGGCTGCATGCATCCATACGCTGCCACATCCACAGGTTTGGTCACACCGAACCGGAGGCAGGCCTAGTGGCCTTATCCCATGCCGCCAACGGCGCTGCCCACGCCATACAACCCCACATGCTGCACCTGCGCACTGTCAACCCCCACTGCGCCCATGTCCTGGAGGCCAGGGGCCAGGTTGGCCTCAGTGTGGCCCGCCAGCCGGCGCCAAGGCCAACCCCATGGCCCTCTGCAGGCAGCAGTGCCAGTGGCGGGCCGAGGGGGGCCCATGGGAGGGCACAACTGCAGCAGCAGCAGCAGCAGCAGCAGCAGCAGCAGCAGCAGCAGCAGCAGCAGCAGCAGCAGAACCGGGGCTTGCGTGTGGGCACCAGCTCCTTTGCATTCATGGGCACCAATGCTCATGTGGTGTCTCGGTAAGGCTGGACATGTTGGAAGTCGGGGCAAGGCTTGCTGTTCACCACGGATGCAGGGCATTGGCATTCCCTGACTTCAGAGAGGCGACACTCATCAGAGATGCTTGTGAGAGTTTCCGCTTAAACTTGCTGCAAGATGGTGCACGTGGGTCATGCATGGGACCATTAGAGATGCTTGTGAGAGTTTCCGCTTAAACTTGCTGCAAAAGATGATGCACATGATGTGGGTCATGCATGGGACCACAACCTGGCCGCTGCAGGATCGTGCAAGCTGCAGAAGTGCAGAGTGGCCCGGCACCGGCTGTTGTTTCCGCACAGAAGGGCCGGATGACCACAACCCAGGTCTTCTGCAAAGGTGCGCCATCTCACCCGTAACCAAGTGTGCATTTGGCCATGCAGATCAAGCCTCAAATGCAGGTGTGCTTGCCACAGGCCTCATCAAAGGCACGCAGGTACTTCCTGGCTCTGCTGCACACCTGCTTTTCCTTTACATCACGCGCTAGACCCGGATTGCTCAGCCTGTCCAACTGTCATCAGCTAACTTTACAGGCGCCCCTTGTCCATCGCACAGCCATCGCAACTTCCCACCAGGCGTCATTCTAGTAATCACATCTGCAGCACCTGATGCTGCCAAAGCAGGTGTGCAGGCGTCCATCCTGCCCATTGTCCATCTTTTCACCCCACTGCTACTGTTTACACGCGCGCTGCCCTCACCTGCGCCGCTCCATGCTTGCCCACTACTCCAGGTAGCCTGCAGTCGCACTGGTGTCGCAAGCACCTGTGGGCGGCGCCTTGTTCAAGCCTGCTGGCACGACGCGTGTCTGTGGTTCCCTCCACCAGCATTCCCCGCAGTCCCAGTGCGCCGGCCAGTAGCAGGGGTGGCGTGGTGGTGATGTCAGCAGCCTTGGCTCACCCCAGGCTGGCCACACTCTGGGATCACCAAGTGAAGGGCCAGGTGAGGAGCCTCGTGAGATCACCAAGCGATGGGCCAGGTGAGGAGGCTCGTGAGATCACCAAGTGAAGAGCCAGGTGAGGAGCCTCGTGAGATCACCAAGTGAAGGGCCAGGTGAGGAGCCTCGTTAGATCTCCAAGTGAAGGGCCAGGTGAGGAGCCTCGTGAGATCACCAAGTGATCGGCCAGGTGAGGAGGCTCGTGAGATCACTAAGTGAAGGGCCAGGTGAGGAGCCTCGTGAGATCACCCAGTGAAGGGCCAGGTGAGGAGCCTTGCTGGTATGACCATGAAGTGAGCGGCTGGGTGGTAATGCTAGGCGGAGAGTCCCGTGACATCCACGGCAGAACATATCCTACAACAAGTTTGGCCGGGTGGGGAGGCTGGATGGGGAGGTATATGGCATGAGTCAGTAACAAGCTTGAGATCAGAGCGCAGAGTCAGGGGTGTGGGTCTCATACAGTCCCATTTGTATCTAGTTTGTAAGGGGCAGCAACTTCACGCAGTAGTCTCTCTGCCAGACCTGGCCCAAATGTAGCCACATCCACATTGGCCTTACTCCCCCCACTGCAGCTCTCTTGTTGTACTCTGCTTGCTGACTTAATCAGGTTGATTGCAGCTAGAGCAGATGCCCATGCCACCTCATCCAGACTTGTGGCCTGGTCACAGCTTTAATCAGTGGCCTGCCGTCCATGGCTCAGGAGCATCGACTCCTTCATCTTGGAGGCACCTTGAGGTCACAATTGTCTATGCTTGCGTATTTATCCTGCTGTGCACACGGGCTCACCGTGGATTCCCCTCACAGCCTCGCTGCTGGCAGTGCTGGAATTCTAAAGACCTTGAAGCCTCGCTTCTGACCTGCAGTGCTAAAGAGGAGATGTGCCTCTGGCCCCACAAATCTGGTGCCTCGCACTGCCAATCTGTACACAACTTGGCTGCTGTGCGGCTATGCCTGTGTTGAACAGGCAATCCTTCCAGGGGCAGCCATGATGCTCATGGCCCAAGCCGCGGCCTCGCAGCTGCTGGCTGACCAGCCTGCCCTGCAGCTGGCGGAGGGCAGCATCCCCGGCCCCCTCGTGCTGCCCCCCTTGACATCCAGCCCAGAGATGCTGCCCTCCCTGTGCTGCTCCTTGGACATGCATACCGGCGTGGTGGGTACAGCTGCTTGTGCCCGCATACCCAGTCAGGCATATTAGAGTGATGCGCGTGTGGTTGCTGGCTTGGATGCAAAGACGCCCTGCCTGTGTCCAGCACTCTCCTGTGAGCGCTCACTCACGTGCATGCTGCTGCGCTGCCCCCGCAGCTGCGTGTGTACTCACTCGCCCCTGGGGTGCAAGAGGAGGCTGCTTTGCACGCCGGGCAGCAGCGCTCCATGCCAACGCGCAGGGCGCGCGGGGCCCGCCGCTCCGCGCCACAGCCAAGCACGCACCTTGCAGCCCAGGTCAGGGCTGTGGACGTGGTGGAGGCCCACAAGGGCATTGTCGCTGCAGCGCGCGCGCAGCCGGGCGTCCCTGCCCCACGGCCCTCACCTGCAGTGGCACTCCTGGCAGGTCTCATGGGCTTGGGTACGCCTGCCGGCCCCCCATGCAATGCGGCAGCGGGCAAAGCGGGCCCAGCGCAGCTGCAGGCCCTCCACCCAGCCCAGGCACCAGGCACCGCGCTTGCCCCTGACAAGCAGGCACCAGGCACCGCGCTTGCCCCTGACAAGCAGGCACCAGGCACCGCGCTTGCCCCTGACAAGCAGGCAACAGGCACTGCGCTTGCCCATGACAAGCCCGGGGGTGCGCGTGCAGGGGCAGGACCTGCGCCTGCGTGTGCGTGGGTGTGCTCGGAGTTTGAGCCCAGCTGCCTGGCTGCCTCCGACAGCCCCAGCAGCAGCACAGGTGGGCTTACCCCAAGGAGGCACATGGTGATGGTGGGCAGAGGTGGGCAAGCTTAGCAGCAGCAGCACAGGCGGGCAGGGGCTGAAGGAGGGTGCGAGGCTGTGAGCGGCGCTGTCCTTCCCCAGGCTGTGGAGCATGCATGCGCAGCTATCTAAAGACTGTCCTCTGTGCCATCTAAAGACTGTGCTCTGTGCCAGTTGTGTGCCAACCCTTTCATTGCAACAGATGAATGTAGTGACTTTGCTGAGCACCTACATCTTGCGGTGGTGGACGGACTGCAGGTGGGCTGGGGCCTGGCGTCGTAGACAGCTTCTTACAGCTGGGCCAGGTCTTCCTGCCTGCTGCGGCACTGCCTGATTCCCAGAAGCAGGCTGGTGACAGTGCAGCAGGTGCGCACCCAGCAGGGCCTCTCACCCACCCAAATAAGCGCATGCCCAATCTGGTTGCTGGGTTGCATGCTCTAAATGCAGCCAACCAGTCAGGCATTACCACGCTCTGAAGCAGAGACAGGTGCATGCTTTGCTGGGGTATCCACCTACCTGTCAGCCTTCCTATTCTGAGCCTGCCACATTATATGATATAATTCTTATCATATGATATAATTTTAATCAGATATAATGATATATATAATTTTGTAGATCATTATATATATATAATAATAGATTTTGATATTTTTATCATATGATATAATTTTAATTTTAATCAGATATGATATATATAATTTTGTAGATATATAATTGTAAATCTTTATACAATATATAATATTTATATACTTGTAGATAATAAATCTATAATAAATATTTATATACTTGTAGATAATAAATCTATAATAAATCTATAATAAATCTATAATAAACATGAAATAGATATACACGAAATTAGCAATTATATCATGTAATTATATCATTATATATAAATATAATAATAAATAATAATATAATATCTGTAATGTAATCTGTAAGCAAGAGATATATATAACATATTATTGATGTAATGTATTTTTATTGTTGATATAAATGGTGTCACAGCTTGGAGCGCAGCCAGCTGTCAAGTGTAGCCCCCCCCATGAGGATCTAAGCTTGCCATTTGCTTACAGTATTATGATCTGCATTCGACTCGTTGTTCAGGCACGGACACAACTTACGTGCCAACTGGCTTTGAGTCGGCGGTCCTGCTGAGCCCAGCAGCAAGCACATCTGCAGCAGGGAGCCAGGGCAGAAGCGGATACAAAGCTTGTACAAAGCCTCGCCCAAGGTGCGATGAGGGTAGCCACACGACACAGTGTTGTACGCTCTGATTCTTCTTAGAGGAGTGACCGAGACAGACTTGCCATAGCCAGCAGATGTAAAATGAAATACATCCTAAATTTTGCATGATGCTACTGCCTGCAAGAAAGAAACCACACACCCACACACTCACACACAGGGATGCTTTAGCAAGGGTGCAGGTCTTTTGACCTTCATGCAAAGCAGCATTGTGTCTGGCATTGTATTATTATTGTTCTATCAATAATACATAATAATCATACTATCATTGTATGGCAGGAAATGCAGTGTGATGCGCAAAAGACACACTTGCTAACAGCAAAAACAGCTTTCCACGGGCTCACATACAAAAAGGATGCATAATGTGCTGGGGGCTTGAATTTGAGTGCAATTTCCTCATTACCTGCTGCCACCATCCTGGCTTGCACTTGTTCATATCATTAGAGATGCACACTCGCTTTGTGTGCTTTGGCGGAGCGCCTGGCCACAAAAGCCCCCTCTGTTTTCCATGTAGTCTGGTTTTGTCAGACAGTGTCACAGGCTGTGGCACTATTGAGTAGCTTGTGAGAAGTGTCGAGATCTGCACAGCAAGTATTGCAGGCATCCTGCCAGTGCAGAATTGTCATTTTCATCACATCCACAAGTTTGCTACCTACAGCACTGCTGAAGGAGAGAAGTATGCGTGCATCTGCCTCAGCTGACCTCTGTCTGCTGACCATGCCTTCTCCAAACCGTAGCAATTTTATCCATGTTTGCATGCATGGGCGTCCACTGGGGGGCAGAAGGCACTGGGGCACATTGATCACAGTAATCATTGCGCCTGCAAACACGTTGACACAGGTGCATAATCACCCGCGGCTCCTTTGGCGCACTGCACACTGCGCAGCCTGGCTGCCACTTTTGAGGTGGTGCCCGATTTATGTCCACCACACATTGAGACACCGTTGATAGCTGCGTGTGCTGGCTGATATTGACGCCAATCATCCCTAGCTCCTTCAGATGCCCAACCAACCCGCTAAACAAGCCCCCAAGCAGTCCTTTTGATGTCCGGATATCACCAACACAACAGCAGCTTTCATGCATACTGGACCCTCAGGCCGCCTCAGAGTCACTCTGGAAAACACCCTGACAAGCCTCCCCTTGCAATCAGCAGTGACTACCTGCTGGCAGTCCCCAGGGAAGATGCGGGGGCAGCAGCAAGGGGCCTGGCATTTGACATCAGGGGTAGGTGTGCTGCCTCCGTTCAAAGACAGGAATGAATAAGAATTATATTTGTTCTGGCAGACATGGACTGAGCACTAGCACGAGTGCACAGGACTCACCCGTGCTTGCTCTTGATGCACATGCAGGCATGCAGGCCAAAAGCATTGTGCCATCAAGGGAACCCTCAGCTACGGTAGCCGCAAGCCATGCTGCCAAGGAGTCTCTGGCAGCCGCAGGGGATGCAAACGCTAGGGATGTGGGCTACGCTGTGACGTGGCAAGTGGAAGATGTGATGGATCACCATGACAGGGATGAGATCCTTGTCCTTGAGGCACAAACTGCTGCTCTACAGATTGTTCCAAGACGCTGTGGGGGAGCAGGTGCGGAGCGTTTTTTGCCCTTCCTTTCCACTTGCACTTCAACTCTCATCAGCAGAAGGCCTCCATTATGTATGCGTGGATTTGCAAGCAGAGGTTGCTGCGCATTGCTGCAGCTGCTTTTTATCATTAAAGTGGACTGCTTGCAGCAATCAATCTATGCACCTAAAGAAGCTCCAATCACCAAGCTGGGATTTTGTTGCAGGGGAAGATTGATAGCAAGAAAGTTTGCATGCAGCATCTATACATTTGCATGGCTTGTTACAAACTTGAATTTGCAAGAGTATTCCTCAGTACTTGTGCAGGAAAAGCCAAGGAGATATTTCAGGGTAACACCACAAGGAGTTATATTTGGATCATCACAGAGCACATATTCCTAACGTCCTTGTCTCTGCAAGCTACTGCTCATCAACCAGATAATTATGTTTTGTGGCGATACCTGCACTGATAAGATCCCTCATGGATGAGGGAATCCAAGCATGCAATGATCTGCCCTGCCGTCTGCTCCACGCTGCGGCAGCACTCCTGCCTTTAGGCTTCGTTGCCTTTGGCATTGAATTTTGCACGTGAAGGCAAGGAGCCAATCTTGCCTGCATGTGTTACCCAACACTTCCAGGGGCTGTCCTGAGTCAAGCAAATGCAGCAAAAGGATCATGGGCAGGCAGGGAGGATGTGTTGCTACCACCGTTGAATGGCTGTTTGCAGACACCTTAACAAAAGAGCACCTGCCTTTGACTAGGACCTAATCAAGGATGTTTGCCTTCACGGTTGGATGGCTGTGTGCAGGCGCCCCGGCCGCAGCCCCTGCTGTGCCTGTCGCCACCCTCCTGTCCGCCATCCAGCAGAGCCCCTCTACCGGCAGCGCCAGCAGCAGGCTGCAGCTGAGGTCCAGGGGGGCTGGAGGGCCTGACACGGCCACACTGCACGGGCTGTTGAGGACAGCAGCACAGGAGGGCTGCGCGGCGTCTGTCGTGAGCATGCAGGCAGACGCGGTGGCCCGCGGCGCACAGCCAGGGGAATGCCTCAGCACTGCAGCCTCCTGCTGCCTGGCCTTCAGTAGTAGCAGCCAAGCTACTGTGAGAAGTGAGGAGGACGGCGGACACCCTCTGGCGGACGTGTACGGCAGCGTTGTGGGCGGAGGCGGGCTCAGATCCGTCCCTAGGCTGGTGCCCTACCCCGCTGCTTACCAGGCGGACGCATTTGCCCCTTACAAGCTGCTGCCACTCCCCAGGTGCGGAGGTTATGGCAGGCATTGCCGGATGTGCAGGTGTGCACGTCCCCAGCAGCCTGCGGCAGCTGCGGTCGGAAAATGCTTTGATGTGGCCTATGCAAGAAAGGGTGGCCCTGGATTTAATGGAATGTGCTTCTATCACTCTTCAAGCCTGCAGAGCCTTCCCTCCAGTAACCTGGACATATAAGGTGCCCAGCAGCTCAAAGCACGGTGCTGGGAGGGGAAGAGGTTTGCTATCTCCCTTTTGTCCCCTTTCTTACACATGAGCAAAGAGGTGCACGTGCTCCCACTAGGCACCATTTCAGAGGCTCCTCCGAGGCCCCCACTTTCATACATATGCACAAATTACCCTCACACACACACACATTCATGTGCGCAGGTACGCGAAGGGTCAACTGATGTTGGAGCTATTCATCCTTCTTGTCCTTGAGCCGTGAGCCGTGCACAATCACAAACACACACACTTGAAAATATACATACATGCACATACACACACCTGCAGGAACTCCCAGTTCTCCACCGCCCCTGGCCGCTTACCAATGCATACACATGCACACATACACACAGCTACTTTCATGAAGCCTTCCACCGCTGCAGGGGCCATCTTCCCTCCTTGGCCCTCCGCCTTGCACAACACACGTGAATACACACACACACTTGCAGGGGCCATCTTCCCTCCTTGGCCCTCCGCCTTGCACAACACACGTGAATACACACACACACACACTTGCAGGGGCCATCTTCCCTCCTTGGTCCTCCGCCTTGCACAACACACGTGAATACACACACACTTGCATAACACACTTGCATAACACACACACACTTGCACAACACACGTGAATACACACACACACACACACACACACTTGCAGGGGCTCCCTGTCCTCCTTGGTCCCCCAGCGCTCTCATCTGCCTAGCAATGCAGCAGACATGGACGCCAGTACCTGCCAGGTGGCGGTGCACGCGGTGGGCCTGAATTTCCGCGACGTGCTCAACGTGCTGGGCATGTACCCGGGCGACCCAGGAGATCCTGGGAGCGACTTTGCAGGTGCGTCATCTGCACAGTGACAGAGCCCGCAGGGGCTGTGCGCTGCTCAACCCCGCGGCAGCTGTGTGCAGTTCAAGCCCCAGGCGGCAGTTCGAAGTTCAAGCCAAGTAGTCCCTGGTGCATGTTCAAGCCAAGCAGTGTCCAGGCCAAGCAGTCCACAGCAGCTGTGCGGCTGCCCATGCCGAGCAGGCCCCAGGTATTACTGCCCTGCAGGCAGGCCTTGCCAAAGCCGTGCACACCATGTGCGCCACATACCCTCAATGTAGCTCAACAGGCATGCGTGCCATGAGTGCAGATTTTCTGGCGCAGTCCTTGGCAAGTAAAGGCAGCTGCGCGAGCCAATCTGGCAGTGCAGTCTGCAGTAAAACCAGCCGCACGTGCCAGTCTTGCCGTGCAATCAGCATGCCAATGTTGCAGTGCAGTCTGCAGCTGGGCAGGTCTTTGCTGTGCGGATGACTCAGCAAACCATGCGCTCGGCCATCCAGCTGCACTGCATGCCATACATGTTCCACAAACAATGTGCTCAACCAGGCCTGCAAGCTGCTTGCATTTGCAGGCGTGGTGGAGCGAGGGGCGGCGTTCATGCCGGGCACGCGGGTATTTGGGCTAGCGACAGGGTGCCTGGCATCTCATGTTGTGAGCCACAGCAACACGCTTGCCGCCTTGCCTGGAAGCCTCACCTTTGAGGTGAGGAGGGTGCCAATTGTTCAGCTGTTTGACTACCCAGGCCCGTGCGTCCAGAGCCCTGGTCGTAAGCCTGTGGGAAGGCAACGAATGGAGCCAGAGAGGAGCAACGAGATAAGAGTGTGCTGCGCGTACTCCCTTGTCTACATGCAAGCCTCAGTGCGCACCTGGCGGCTCGCTCATGTGGTGCACGGCACACGCCACTCTCTCCTTATGCCCCATCGCTAACCCTAAACAAATGTGGTGCATGGCACACGCCGCTGTCTCCTCGTGCCCCAGTGCTAACCTCCAACCTATTTGGCGCACCGCAAACACCGTTCCTCTCGTTCTCCATGTCCCCACCCACATTCAGCCGGACCCTCCCATGCTGCAGATGGCAGTGATCACTGTCCCCATCAATCTGCCTCCACTTTATGCACAGCTAGCCTGCCTAGCACACCACCTGCGACAGCCATCCATCGCATGCGCCTGACCACCGTCCTGCTGCTCATCTCTTGCTTTGGCCCCCCTTGATGCAAGTGCACCCCGTGCTATCTGCACCCGGCAGGAGGGCTCAAGCTGCCCTACAATCTTGGCCACCGTGGACGCCGTGCTGGGGAGTGCCTCAGGTCTGCAGCGAGGAGAGGTGCTCTTGCTGCCAGCTGGCGCGGGCGGCGTCGGGCTGGCCGCCCTGCAGGTGTGCCCCCAGCTGGGGAGCCGACCCGTAGTTTTGGACACAAATCTCATCTCCCTTTGCCCAAACTCTGTTTGTGCCCGGCCGGCTTGCCCAAACTCTCTTAACGCCCAGGCCCTCTTTTCTCCTTGCCAGATTCTCTTTCTTCCGGGCACATCTCCCTTTGTCTGGCTTTTGGGGGCACGTAGGCTCGCACAGTCTCTGGGTGTGGGCAGGGGTGCACTGCTCCTGCTTGCCTGCAGCACCTGGCATGCAAAGCTTACACCACAGTGCTTAGCGCACAGGACATGTTTGCAGACGCCGCACATGTGCTCTCCTCACGCCAATGGCAACTCGCTACTGTCAAGTTCCTGCAACCCAGGTGCTGGGGCCGTGGCCCCTGCCCTCAGCCCGCAGGTTGTGAGCGGACCCCGCAGGTGGTGCTGCAGCCCCTGCCCTTGGCCCGCAAGTGGTGCTGTGGCCCCTGCCCTTGGGCCGCAGGTGGTGCCGCAGCCCCTGCCCTCGGCCCGCAGGTGGTGCTGTGGCCCCTGCCCTCGGCCTGCAGATGATGCGGTGGCTCCGCCCACACCCCGCAGGTGGTGCCGCAGCCCCTGCCCATGGCCCGCAGGTGGTGCTGTGGCCCCTGCCCACGGCCTACAGGTGGTACTGCGGCCCCTGCCCACACCCTGCCGATGATGCGGTGGCCCCGCCCACACCCCGCAGGTGGTGCGGGCCCTGGGCGCCTCAGCCATCACCACCGCCGGGTCCCCCTCCAAGCGCGCCCTCCTGCGGGGCATGGGCGCCCAGCACGTGTCGGGATCGCGGGACACAGCCTACGTCCAAGATCTGGCAGCTGCACATCCCGCATGCGCCCATGTGGTGCTCAACACCCTGACCAGCCCGGGCATGGTGTCCTCTGCGGCGGCGCTGCTGCGTGCTGGCGGCCGCTTTGTGGAGATTGGCAAGCGCGATGTGACCAGTGTGGCAAGGCTGGCACAGGAAAGGCCAGATGTTGTCTACGGCCTGCTGGCCATAGACTTCCTGCCCCCTGCTGTGCTGGGTGCACTGCTGCGGCGCGTGTCCTCCAGATTGGCCGCAGGTGGGAGGCCACTGTGTTGGCTGTCCACACAATTTAGGGCCCAAAATCCAGGGTGTGCCCGACCCTGACGGTCTGTAATGAGTTGGTGTGAGGGTAATGAGTTGGTGTGAGGGTAATGAGTTGGTGTGAGGGCGCTGGAGATAAATGTGGCTTGTGTATCTGAGATGGTAATTCGCCAATGACGGTGATTTGGCGTGACATGGCAGTTTGTAATGAGTTGGTGTGAGGGCGCTGGAGGAAAGTCGTGGCAGTCTGTAATGAGTTGGTGTCAGGGTGCTGGAGGCAAGTTGCGGCTTGTGTGCCTGAGAAGCATGGTCAACAGCTGTGCTAAATTGGCCTGACAGCTGCTTGAATCGCTTGGCAGGCTTGTGGGTTTGCTATCCCGTGCAAGCATGGCGAGACTGGCACACAGACAGAGGTGCATGTGTTCAAAGGCGTGCTGTGTGCCTGAACTGTGGGCATGTGCATGATGATGGCAACAGCAATGGCAAAGGTCTGAGCACCGTCTGTTTGCAGCGTATGCAAGTAGCTGGCACTAGCAACTCTGGAGCATGAGGATGAGCCTCATACCAGGCGCCCATGGCATATCATGGCGTAGATTTTGGTTTTAAGCCGTGGTGTGCTCACCCTCAAAGATGCCTGATGGGTTGCAGGTATCCTGAGGCCCATCCAATCAATTTCACACGGCATGGCCTCTGTCACTGCTGCGCTGCGGCAGCTGAGCCAGGTGCGCTTGCTCCACAACACCACTCCTATTGCCCTCGTTGACTGTACTTGCTTCAAAGCTGGGGCAGGCACAGTGGGGAAGTGCTTTGGATTATTTGATAGGACTGATGCTGTGAGGGAAGGACTGAGTTATTAGGTGTTGGACCCCTGGCCCTCTCTGGGGACCTTGCTTGCACATATGGGCCTGATCCGTAACACCACAACCCACCAATGCAAGTGCACACCGAGATGCTGGCACATGCGGGCGTGTGGTGGCACTTCAGAAACAGTCGTGTTGTTGTAGCAGGTTGTGCACGTGCTTGGTGCTCTGCTTGGTAGCGCATAGCTCAGGACCGATGTCTCGTTCTGCAGTGATTTGAGCATTGTGACTTGGAAGCGCTTAGCTCTTTTGGCCCAGCAAAAGCCAAACGCATCTCATCTAGCGAATGGGTACGAGCACAAGGAAAAGTAGTCACCACACTGCAGCTGCATACTTGCGCATAATTCTGTCGAGGGTGGGCAGGCATTCACGTGCACGCTCACCAGCAATCAGCACATCACCTGTTGTGCCACTAGCTGGCCTTGCGGATCTACAGTCTTATGGATCTGGAGGAGTGATGGCAAGGATATCCTTCTGGCGATGTTGTGTCCTTTGCAGCCTGCAGCAGGCAACACACAGTGTTAGTGCGCACAGCACATGCAACATGGTATGCAGCTCCCCTACCAGATCCCCGCCTCCGTGCCTGCCCTCTTTGCTGCCCAGATGCTGCCCCCCCCGCATCTGCCTAACTGATGCCTATCCCAGCTGGTAAAGGCATGGGTGTGCACTGAATATGTTGGACGCGCACGCGCTGCTTCTCACCAAGTGCCGCAAGCCTAATGCCGTGCTTAACAGACAGGCACAGAGCAGGCTCAGGCTCATGCTGCTCACTCTGTAGATGCACATCCCCCCAAAAGAATGAGTGCAGGTCTAGGAGTCAAAAAACAGCAACAGCAGCAGGAACAACAACAACAACTGCATGATTAATTGCACTGAAACAGGCTCGCCATGTGGGGAAGGTGGTTGTCAGCTGCGGCATGGCACCTTCAGCCCTAGGCTCTGTCCCAAGCAGCAGTCCCAGCAGCGGCAGCGGCAGCAAAGGGGGACTCCCACCATGTGCTCCGCTCCTTGGCGGGCGCGTGGCCATCAGCGGTGGCCTGGGGGCTCTGGGCCTATTGATTGCTCAGTGGCTGGTGCAGCAGGGCGTGCAGCACATCCTGCTCCTGGGTCGCTCTGCCCGCACATCCTACGCCGCCTCCCAGCAGCTCCGCCAGGTGTGGCAGGGTCCTGCGCAGGCCACGATGGCTGCGTGTGATGCAGGATGCGCGGAAGACATGGCTGCAGTCCTTGCGCCTGCCTCCCGTTCTGTGCACCTGCCCCCGCTCTCTGCTGTGCTGCATGCCGGCGGCGTGCTGGCAGACGCCACCTTGCGCAACCAGTCCCTGGCGGGGCTGCGCAAGGTCATGGGCGCCAAGGTGGCGGGCCTGCCCCACCTGCTGGGCGCGGCCCAGCTGCAGCCGGGCGCCCACCACGTGCTCTTCTCCAGCGTCGCCTCCCTACTGGGCAGCCCGGGACAGGCCAACTACAGTGCAGCCAACGCAGCCCTGGATGCGGCTGCCAGCGCCTGGGAACAGGCCGGCACGCCTGCTCAGTCCATCCAGTGGGGACCATGGAAAACAGGTGGGGTGTCGGCAAAACAAATGTCACCTGAAAACAGGTGGGGTATCTGTTGAACAAATGTCACATAAAGACAGGTGGGGTGTCGGTAAAACAAATGTCACTGAAAACAAGTGGGGTGCGTGAAAGAATGTCACATGAAAACAAGCATGATTGCATGCCACACAAGAGACTAAGCAGCTTCAGTTTGACGATGGCTCATCACTGACTGCATGGAAAGTCTTGACAGAGGGCCACCTGCATCTGCATAAGATCACCAGCATATGTCACGCAGCACATCCGGGCAGTGCATGCAATGTAGGCCCTTCCACAACTCGAGGCTTGTGAGCGCAAGTGTTTTGGGGATTGCAGGAGCAGTGGCAGATCCATCGAGCGATGCAAAGCCGTCATTCCAAAGGCCTTGAAATGAAGCAACCTGGGGGTGCCAGTGCGCTCTTGAACTCACCGTGATATTACATCTCACAACCCAACCAGCCATTACAAAGCTTAGATGCTATGGTGCTCAACTTCACATCTCTTTATGTCAGGAAGACCAGATCCGTGCTTTACGTCACCCTCGCCATTGATGCAGGCACACACATGAGCTGCACATGTTGCACCACACATATCCATGCACAGAGTACTGTCCCTGTTGGCACAGAGTACTGTCCCTGTTGGCGCACGAGTACTGTCCCTGTTGGCACAGAGTACTGTCCCTGTTGGCGCACGAGTACTGTCCCTGTTGGCGCACGAGTACTGTCCCTGTTGGCACCACACATATCCATGCACAGAGTACTGTCCCTGTTGGCGCATGCATGGTGGAACTTTTCCTGCAGGGGGCATGGCAGCGGAGACGGCCGCCAAGAATGAGGCAGCCGGCATTGGCGCACTCACACCAGATATTGGCTTGCTGGCTCTTCAGGCAGCCCTTGCCGCTTGTGCCAGCCCACTCATGCTGTCCTTGCCCGTCTCAGCTGCATCGCCCTTTGATTGGAAAGCGCTTTTTGGCCAGGTGCGTACAAAGGTTTGGCAGCGTCCAACACACCTGCGTGCTTGGTTTGGGGCAGGTGGGCGTGCGCAATGCACCTGCAGGTTTGACCCAGGTCCATGCAAAGATATGGCGGCGCTCTTATATCCTGAGTGTTCACATCAGAGCAAGCAGACATAAATCAACCCTTGCCTATATCAAAAGAAGTCATCACCCATGCCAAAGCGAGCTGTCAGAGACTTTGAGGAGGGACGTGCTGTTGGACACATGCGGCAGAGCTTCCATGCTGCTTTTGTTCTTGGAGTCAGCTTCAGTGCCCTTTCAGTAAAGAACTAAAGCAGGCAGCTTGAATCAAATGGCATGCTTCATTTCTGCAGCTACGAGCCGCCGGCCGAGCAGCATCTCCCCTCCTTTCTCTCCTGGCCCCTGCGCCCACAAGCGCGGACCGCGGGGGCCAGGGAGGTGGTCCTGTGGATGGGATCCAGAGGAAGAAGGCAAGGAGGGCGACCAGGCACACACAGCCCCGTGGTGGCGGCGCAGCAGCAGCAGTAGCAGCAGCAGCAGGGCCCTCCCAGGAGGACATCCAGGCTGCCGTGGCGTCAACGGTCACAAGGGTGAGGTGGCTTCAACGGTCACAAGGGTGAGGTGGCTTCAACGGTCACAAGGGTGAGGTGGCTTCAACGGTCACAAGGGTAAGGTGGCTTCAACGGTCACAAGGGTAAGGTGGCTTGTGCGAGCGCTTGAGAGGTTTCAGTGCTGCAGCCCAGCCTGTTGTGCAGCTCGTTCGCTTTTCCTGGCAAGGAGCCCCTGCTGCTTGTCCAGCGCAATGGATCGGGCCTGTGCGCTTTCACCAGACAGACGGGCCACAGCAAAACAGCAACTCTTGCCGGTGCCTGTGCCTACACAGATTGTGGGCACCTCCGTGCCGCCAGATGCGCCGCTGATGTCAGGTGCGCGACATGCCAATGGAAGGCACTTGCCCCAAAGCTCATGTTCACCCGCTCATGGGCTCTTGTCCAGCAGGCAGCTTGGTGTATCAGTGGCATTGAGCATGAAGCAACAGCATTAGACAGACTTAAGAGTGGATGCTGCATGCCATCATCTGTTTGCTGCGGGCCTCATCCGCCGCTGGCCTGGACTTGCTGGGAGCGGTGGAGCTGTCTTTGTTTCAAAACCATAAACCTTTCTTTGTTTCAAAACCATGAAAGTGCAGCCGGCCTGGACTCGCTAGGAGCGGTGGAGCTGCGCAACAGCTTGGAAGGGAGCTTGCAAATGCAGCTGCCTGGGACGCTGGTATTTGATTACCCATCGGTCTCAGCCATCACAGAGGTATGCAGGTCCCTAACACGCAAGTGCTATTTGGTACCGACAAGATGCAGGCAAGGTACACCCGACAAAGCACCTCTACCCCAGAAAGGCCCCAGTACCCCAACAAGGCACCAGTACCCCAACAAGGCATCAGTAGACACAAGGCATCAGTAAACACAAGGCATCAGTACAAAACAAGTGCTTTATGCACTTGCAGGCCTGTGGTCCCTTTTGGATGGATCGGGCTTCTCTAATTCTCCTCAGCTCTTGTCACAAAGAAAGTGAAGCCAGCATGCATGTAGACCTTGACAGATTAGGCAAAACTCTTGATCATGTTTAGGAGCCCCTACCTCTTTGAGGCAGTAGGTGCTTCAAGCACACGGTTGGGCATGTTTCCACAATCATGCACAGACAGAGTCTGCCCGCCACGCCTTGCGCCCTACGCCCCCCGCAGTATGTGGCTGGAAACATGGCGTTACCTGGGGCATTGGCCCGAGCAGGGCTGCCGGGCATGACAGATGACGAGGATGGGGCAGAGGATCTGCTTTCAGAAGTCGGCAGCGACACTGGCAATGAGTTGTCTGTGGAAGATTATGGCTACCAGATGGCTGAAGGTGCGCAGTTCAGGTCAAGTTGCACTCAAGTCTTGGATTGCGTGCTGTCCTCCAGGGTGCTCCTTTTTTTCTTCGTTGAGAGTTCAAGAATTTGATTCATGTTGTTAAGATGGGCATGCGCAATGGAAGGTTGCCCTTTCAGCCCCCTGTGCGGCAGCAGCACTGCTGGTGGTTGCCTCCATTTGGCCTGTATGTCCAATCAATCCCTTGATCCCTCCACCAGGCCTCCACTCAGCTTGCGTGTGCACTCAAACCTGTCCACCATGCAATTGGCTGACACCAGGGCACACCTCAGGCAGCCCCCACATGCCCTCTGCCCGCCTGGCGGCCAAGCATCAGCGCCTTGTGCAGGCACAGAGGCAGCGAGGATACGCTGCAGCCATCACAGCTGCCGCTCACCGCACCCCTCAGGCAGTTCTGTCCAACCCTATGGGTGCATATGACACCATCTCCCCCGTGCCTGAGCAAAGGTGTGGCGCCAGTTCTGCTGCACCCAAAGTTAGGCAGCAGACAAAAAGTACTGACAGCATAAGGCTGCCAGGATCTAGGCGGGCGGGCATCCAAGAGCTGATCGCTTCACAAGCTTCCACAATCCAAGCCAGGAATGCGTGCACCTGAGCGTGCACCTGAGTGCTTGGGTTTTGGGTGCACAACCACATCTTCAAGCACAACAAAGATGTTGGGGTGGAAAGTGCTATTGGCAGCATTTATGTAATTTTTTGGGATGATCTTTCACCCTTTTCCTTTGGAAAGGCCACATTCTCAAATTTTAGTCAGAGCAAGGCGGTGTGGATGATGCATGTGCTAATGGATTGGCATCTTGCGTTTAAAGAAGGCCCTGCACAGCTTATCAGGGCTCCACGATACCAGTGCCAATCAATACACTCTGAAGTTCCAACTTGCAGATCACATCTTGTCCATGGGTTATGTTCCATCACTTCCTCAATCCAAGATGCAACCATTTTGCCAGCTGTTGCATTGCTCTTCACTCAGGTGGGATGCCGAGCCGCAGCTTGCATTCTGCTCTTGACATAAATGCCTAATTCACTGTACCTCCCTTTTTGTTGGCTGTTGCATTGCACCTCGCTCAGGTGGGATGCCGAGCTGCAGCTCACATCCGACATGCCAGCGCGCTTTGGGGCATGGCTCCTAGGCAATGGAGCTCAAAAGACCAGTGGGCCTGGAGCAGGTGATTCATCATTTTCTAGGTAGAATGACGGAGACACTGCCGACGTCTCATTATTTCTGGGGAGGCACTCTGCCTGGCTTGCAGCAATAGGGTAATGGTGCCCTAGCCTGTTCTGTCATTTGCATTACAAAAGAGGAAGACCCATGCTTGATAAAGGTTCTAAGACCCGCACACCCTTCCTGTACCAGTCATGAAGCATAGCTGTCTGCCTGATTGTGTATGCGTGAATGGATTGCAGGCTTTGAGTTGTTTCCCAGTTCAAAAGCGCGCGGTGACGCCATCCACTTTGATGCTGCGGCATTTGGTATGCCCACATCTGAAGCGGCTATGCTTGATCCACAGCAGAGGATTCTGCTGGAGTTGGCAGCCGAGGTAAAGAGGAGTTGAAATGTGCAAATGAATTGTCAAAGGTAACAGACTTGATACAAGGCTATCTGTTTGAGGATGTCAGGCTGGTATGCACGGACCAGAGAGCAGCTATATCGTCTTGGCCATCCCTATCCTATCCTATCCTGTACCTCCATATTCATGCACACCAATTGACTTGAAACACTTTATGGGAGCCCACCCTTTGCACATATGTGGGGCTTATGTGCAAGCACCCTCTCAAGGCAGCTGCAAAGCACTCCCAATCTTCCTTGCCCTAGTCCGCGCACATGACTTCTGTCATGCTTGATTTGTGCTTGTGATGCTTGAGTGCCTTTTGCTTGTCTGAACGACGCTCTGCAGGTCCTTGATGCCCCTTCAAGAAGCAGCTTTGTGCCTGCCTGCTTCCCTGTCTCCACAGCTCCTTTCCCGTCTCCGCGGCTGCTTTCCTGTCTTTATGGCTGCTTCCTTGTCTCTATGGCATCCTTCACGTCTCCATGGCTGCTTTCCTGACCCCATGACTGCCCTGCACCTCAGGTCCTCAGCGACCCCTCAAGCAGCAGCACCAACCTGAGGACGCATGTGCCCAACTGCGGGGTGTTTGTAGGCATCAGCACACCTGACTACGCTGAGATCAAGCGCGCCCATACACCCATTGGGGTGTACAGTGCAACAGGTACAGTGGGTGTACAGTGCAACAGGTACAGTGCAACAGGTGTACAGTGCAACAGGTGTACAGTGCAACAGGTGCAGTAGGTGTACAGTGCAACAGGTACAGTGCAACAGGTACAGTGGGTGTACAGTGCAACAGGTACAGTAGGTGTACAGTGCAACAGGTACAGTGGGTGTACAGTGCAACAGGTACAGTGCAACAGGTGTACAGTGCAACAGGTACAGTAGGTGTACAGTGCAACAGGTACAGTGGGTGTACAGTGCAACAGGTACAGTGCAACAGGTGTACAGTGCAACACAGGTGAAAGCCTGATGTAAGGCGCTCTACAACGCCTGATGTAAGGCGCGCTACAACGCCTGATGTAAGGCGCTCTACAACGTCTGATGTAAGGCGCTCTACAACGCCTGATGATGCCTTTGCCCTAGGAGGCATTGACAGCCCTTAAAACGCGGTGTCCTCTGGACAAAAGATGGGATGGCTAGTGTACCTGCATACTTGTTTGCAAGCAGATCTTCTGCATACAAACCCTGCAGAGGCCCACAGATACAGAGGGCCACACGGGCCATGTTTTGAGCTAACGCAGATTAAGGACATTCTTCGTGAAACGCGAATGCTTCTAGCTCACCTATTAGCATTGGCTAGCATTCAAGTAGGGTCAAAAATTAGTGCACACACTTGCAACACAGCCGACCAGCTCACTGATGGCCTGAAGATGAGGTGCACAAGGCGCTGACATGCCCTTGTCAAAGCGGTGCACAGTCAGTGCTGACATGCCCTTGTCAAAGCGGTGCACAAGGCGCTGACATGCCCTTGTCAAAGCGGTGCACAGTCAGTGCTGAGTTGTGTTTTGTTTTCTTGAGATGCTCGTTTGACAGTGACTGTGACTGAAAATGGGCATGTAACCCTGCCCTGCCCTCTCCTTAATTGATGCAGTGAGTTTTTCATTGTGTACAGGTTTTTCTTGTTATACCCTGCCCTGCCATAGTCCCCAACCGGGCACCACGGGAGGAGCAACCCACATGCATGCACACAAAAGCAGCAGAATCACACCATGCACACCAGGATAATCAGGAGCAATCCACTTGCATACACACCAGGATAATCACACTATGCACAGCGCGCAAATCATATTCCCACAAGCAACAAGTGCTGCGCACGATGCTTGCAGGCTCTGCTCTGAGTGTAGCGTCCGGGCGCGTGAGCTATGTCTTTGGCCTGCATGGCCCCTCCGCGGCCATTGACACCGCCTGCAGCTCCTCCTTGGTTGCGACGCACATGGCCCTTGCCTGCCTTGGGCCTGGGGTGCGCATGCTGGGAGCTGGAGACAAGGCCGCCAGCAACCTGGCCCTAGCAGCAGGTGGTTGAAAGTTATAGGGAAGATCTATGTGGAAGATCTTTGTGAGATGGGCTCTCGCTAGTTTGGCAGCTTTGCTAGTGTAGGAACTCTCCAAACTGGACGCTGTCAGCAATCTGTTTGGCATGCCTTGGAATCAGGATCTTCATGGCCTTTTGAATGTCACACAGCATTATGATAAAGAATTCCCTTTGTAAGTGCATGTTTCCTGAATTCAAGACCTAAAGCAGTTAAATCACATGATGTAGTGTTGAATAAATCATTGCCCCAAAGGCTGCTGCAACAACAAACATGGATGATAATAGATGTGCACACAAAGATTTGCATTATTTATGAAAACCACCAGTATTTGGGCGCAAATAAGTATCAAAAGGGAGGCTTCACTCAATGTGCATGACACCCCTATTAACATTGTCTTCAACCTCCCTTTCGTTTGGGTAGGTTCTTCTTCCCCTGAGACAAGGCTTTGTTTTAAGAACACAAAGCGTGCATGTCAAAAAAGCACAGACCTTTTTCAGTGTGGTGTAATTCCAGTTTCTTCCATTCTTGTGACTCAGTGTTCTCATTGAGCAATGTCTGTGACTCTTTGTCTGTGTATGACTACATGAACATGGTGGATGCACTTGAGATACAAGTTGCTCTCTTAAGCAAATGGTTGAACCAGGTTATATGGGGTATTTCTTCCTAAAGGCATCTTGTTCAGATTTGTCAGACACCTGGATGCTATGCCATGCATACTGTCCAACACTTTCACAAGTGATGCGCACCAGCACACCATGACACCTGTGAGCAGCTTTGAACACAGTGGCTGATTTCCTCATTGCAGGCACCAAAGTCATCCTCACACCATCCTTGAGCGCAATGTTCCAGCGAGCAGGTAACGCACATTGGGGTAGCTTCACAAATATAACTGCATGCCAATAGTGAAGTGTTTTCAAGGATCTTTAAGCAAAGTGGTTTATTAGGACCTTTGAATTGATCTCACTCTTGCTCGCAATGTCCCAGAAAGCAAGTATGTGCTGTCATTTTCACAAGGCGTGCAAGAAGGAGTCCCCACCACAGATAGCAGGGGACACACTTCGCGCTCAAGGTCAGCAAAAGCTGTCAAAACTTTTCCACATACAAAACGTAAAACACGCACTTGTGCAGGCATGCTTGCTCCGGATGGAAGGTGCAAGACAGTAAGTGCCATTCACGGAATGGGGGCAAAAATTGAAATTTTCTGCTTTTTTGCAATCCTGCTACCAACTTGGTGCCAGGGCACAGGCCTTAAAAGTTTGGAGCAGGGCTCCAGCAATTTTAGTGCACTATCTCCATCCGTTTTAGCACGCTGTGTCCCTTATTTTAGTGTACCAACTCCATCCATTTTTGCACGCTGTGTCCCTAATTTTAGTGTACCAATTTTATCCATTTTGCATGCTGTGTCCCTTGGAGTGAACGAGCGGTCCCATGCACACCCCTACTCCCCCTGCTTCACAATTACACTTCATTACTTGGCATGTGCGTTTGAGACTCAAGCACCTTGCCTTCCTCTACATCTTCCTGCAGCTGGATGCAGCAGCAGATGGCTATGTGCGAGCAGAGGCAGCTGCAATGATGGCCCTCGCACATCCCTCTGTTGCTGAGGGTGAAGGTGCTGCTCCCGTGCTTGGCCTGATCACGAGTAGTTGTGTGAACCAGGTGCGTTTGAACACAGTCTGGTGGATCATCACCTTCAAGCTGCAGTTGGCCTGCACGTGAGCAGCTCAATGAGCCAGGATGTGTGGCTGTGCAGCGCATGCTAGATCTTTGACTGCCCATAGCTGCTGGGTAGGCTGTCAAGGCCCCAAAGACAAAGGAGCTCATTTTCTGTTGTCTGTCTTCCCCTGCCCCCATAACCTGGGCTTGGGATAGTACACACGGAGGCACAAAGGTGAAGGGTCTGGACCATGCCCCTTGAAAACCGTGATGTAACGAGCTTTAGTTTTTGACTTTGTGCATGGACGTGCAATTGCTCAATTTTCAGGCCGGCAGCATTTGCCTTTGTGTGCCTCAGTTGCCTGTGAACTGGGAGGGAGCCACGTGCAGCACCATCACAAGCTGTGGCCAACTGCGCCTTTGTGGGGCCCTCTTCGCATGCACACCCCAGCACGCCAGCCAGTGCTGCTGCTCTGCGTGCCCTGTGCAGGACGGCCGTAGCAGTGCCCTGACCGCGCCCAATGGGCCCGCGCAGCAGGCTGTCATGCGCAGCGCCCTGGCCAGCGCGGGCTTACAGCCTGCCTCCATCACAGGCCTGCAGCTGCACGGCACCGGCACATCCCTAGGGGACAGCATTGGTGAGTGCAAGGAGCTTTCTTAAGCACAGTGGCATGCGGAGCCATAGGCCAATGCACAGCCATCCTGTTGTGAGTGTGCTGCATCAGGAGTGGTCACAGGCGAGTATGCGCATCAGGAGCAATGATGGGTAAGCACACAGCATCAGCAGTGAGCAAGAAGTGCTTACTGCAAGGGTGCTTGTCCGGCCCCGCATGCAGCCTGTTATGATGCATAAAGCCATAGCTTGGCAGGGAGGTGCGCAGGCGCTCTTTCAACCACTCATGGTCAATACATGCTGTGATGCTGCACACAATTGTGCAATTTTGAAGCCTTGCAACAGGAGCAGGGATCTTGAGAAGTTTCTGAGCCTGCAAAAACCAGACTGCCTCCACTGCTGCCCTGCTTGTAACCACAGAGCTTGGCGCGGCAGCAGCACTTCTCAGGAATGCAGCCTCCAGTGCTACAGCCAGCACACGTGCAGTTGCGCCGCTGCACGTCGCCAGCGACAAGAGTGCGTCCGGCCACACCGAGCCAAGCGCTGGGCTTGTAGGGCTGCTGACTGCGCTGCGTGCATCTCACGAGCAGGTGTGCACAAGCAGAGGGGGGCCTAAAGTGGACGGGCATCTTCTTGTGCTGCCTGCAATGTATGCATGTCTGTGGTTCAAGAGGGGCTCTGTAGTGTGTGCTGCAGAGTCTTCAGTGCAAAGGTGCCCGTACTACGGCACGATGGTGCTGCAAGCCACGTGCTCGGACCAAGCTATGTCACATATCACCCTTTACGCATGCCAGGAGAGCAGCTTGGGCTGCAAGTTCTCTTTCCATTCTACATAGTTCTTCTATTCTTTTCCCTGTCCATTCCTGTTCTGTATGAGTTTTGTGTTGACCTGTGGGTTTGTGTGTGCATTTAGATCAGAGAGCAGGAAGAGATACAAGGCCTGTGATGTTACCAGTGCTGCGCTGTTGTCTGGTGAATGTCAGCTTGGCAATGATGCAAGAACAGTCTTAGTCATGACATGAGACCCCCTTTTGTGTCTGTGAGCCACTTGGATGCACACCTGAAGGACCACAGACCAGTCATCAGGGTCTATGAAACATCAGACTTGAAGAACCAGGCACCTGGAGTTTGTAGGAACAATTTAGGGCTGATGTGAGCGTGAGCGTGTGTGGGCTGGTTTGAGCTCACGCGCTTGTGCTGGGCTGATGGTTGTTTACTCCTGTCCAGGCTGCACAGCCGGTGTTTCACCTGAACAACCTCAACCCGCATCTTGCTGCAGTCATGGAGTCTGCAGGTGATTGCTAAAACAATTCTTGGTCGAAAGTTTTGACTCAAAATGCAGGCTTGACATTGAGTGTAAGGACCTTAGATTAGCCTAAGGTCTATGACCTTTTTAAAACTTCTGGTGCCGCTCTAGGAAATTTAATGGGCTGCGCTAGTGGTTCTTTCTTCCCAATAGACGCAATGCCAGTGATCTAGTTTGTGTAGACAGTCTTTGCGAGGACTGACTACCAGTTATGAGACTAGCATGCCCCCTGCTGGCTGTATGCTAAGGGTGCGCCACACTTAAACTTGCAGGGCAACCCTCAACCTGGTGCACCGCTGGTTGCTCACCGGCATGCCGTCCATTCTCTGGGTTCTGGCCTGCCACCTGCAGGCACAATAGCCCTGCCACGCCAACGCATGCCTTTGGCGCAGTTTGGCTCTGCTGATCCAGGCTCCATTGCCAGCCCGCCTTACACTTCCTCTGCCCCTATCAATGCCACCCTCCCAGCCAGCGGCATCAGCAGCTTTGCCTTCCAGGGCACCAACGCCCACGTGCTGCTGCAGCCTCCCCCAGTCAACATGCCTGCTGCCGGCCCCGGCTCGCCAGCCCCCTTCCCCCCGCGCTTTTTCACGCCCTGGGCAGCAGCTGCAGAAGCAATGGCGGGAGGGGCTCCTGGCGCCCGCGCAGCCAACAAAGCCGCCGCAGCCGCCGCCACCCCAACTGCCAAACTGATCTGGGAGCGCCAGTATGCCTCAGTGGTGCCTTCTCCCCACAGTGTGCTGCGCGCGTTCACACCAGCCCCCACGCCTGTACCCAAAACGCTGCCCTCTACTGGGGGGCAGCACACTGGTGGCTGGGTGGCATTTGAGGCCGCCCTCACACACCCCTCCGTGGCGTGGCTCAGGGACCACGTGGTGCGTGTGCGCGTATGCGTACATTTGTGGGTGTGCGTACGCATGCATGTGCATGTCCTGCATGCGTTGCGCAAGATGTGCACAGCTGTGCATGCGTGAGCCTGCGCAGTATGGTGAGCTCAGTTTCAGTTGATGTCAGCTGAGCTCAGATTCAGTCAATGTTGGTAGAGCTCAGTTTCAGTCGATGTCAGTTGCCATGGGAGCCTGATTTTGTACGTAGTTGCCGAAGGTGGGTAGGGAAAAACAACTGCTTGAGCTTGCATAGCAATGGCTTGCATGTGCATGCAAGGCTTCTTCCACTTGATCCAAAGTTAACCCTGCACCCAATGTCAATTGTGCTTGTGCCAATACCAGCATGTGCTGCCCAAAGTGTGTTCTGCCTGGGCATAACGCAAAGGTGCCGTGACTGCTGCCAAGGACCAGGAAACAAAGAGCGTACGCCCCCTGGCAATGCAAGCCACTAGCTCACACAATCTCTCCTTGTGCCTGAGCCTCAGCTACCTGCCTCTCCACCCTTGGCTGCCTCTGCGCCTGTGCCCCAGCCTGCACCATCCGCATGCGCACAGCGTAAAAGCCTTGGCTCCGCACTGCCCCCTGCTCGCGCAGGTCTCGCAAGCCAGGTGCTGCAGCATGTGCACCTGCGCTGCTACCCCTGTGCCTGTGCCCACTTCATCTATGCCTGTGCACCTCCTCTCCAATGCCACGCCCTGACGACGGTCCCTGCACCTCGTCCGCGCCTGTGCACCTCATCTCCAATGCCACCCCTGCACCTCGTCTGTGCCTGCGCACCTCATCTCGTATGCCTTGCCCGAACAAACGCCAGCCCCTGCCCCTCGTCTGTGCCTGTGCACCTCATCTTCAATGCCTTGCCCGGACAAACACCGGCCCCTGCACCCCAGCTGTGCCTGAGCACCTCATCTTCAATGCCTTGCCCGTACAAACACCATCCCCTGCCTGCGCAGGTCTCTGGTCAGGCGCTGCTGCCAGGCGCAGCGCTGCTGGAGCTGGCCGCCGCAGCGGGGCTTGCCAGCCTTGTCCCCACCTCCTCCTCTAGCGCCACCTCTGCGCCACAGAAGAGCGGCGGGGGCGGCGGGGGCAGCGGTGGTGGTACCGCAGCCTCAGGGCACCACCTGGCGCTGAGCAGAGTTAGCCTGAGCGCGCCGCTTGTTGTGCCCGCACCTGGGGCAGCCCCCGGGGCACGCCACGCACGTGTCATGGTGCAGCCTGTGGGGGGGCTGTTTGAGATCCTGAGCCCACCCACCACCGCCGGCGCCGCCCCCGTGCAGCACGTGCACGGCGGCATTGCGCACCTGGCAGCTGCCCCTGCTCTCCCCACCTTAACCCCGGCCCGCAGCCCAGACTGCCACCCCACTGCCGAAGAGGGGCCTTATTCCCATGCCAAGCCCACTGCAAGGCAGGAGAGTGCCACCACCACCACCACCACCACCACCACCACCACCACCACCGCGGACGCAGCCCGCGCCAGGTGCCAGGTGCCGCACGATGCTGCCCACCTGTACGCCTCCCTGTCCTCCATTGGCCTGCAGTACGGCCCCGCCTTCCGCCTGTTGGATGCGGTGCACGCGTCAGCGGCTGACCCGGCCAGCGCAGCACCAGCAGGGACTGGAGCACCGGCACCTGAGGCAAGGGCCGCAGGCACCAGGCCAGCCGTGGTGTCAGGCGCCGCTGCGGCGTCCATCGCGCCGCGCACCACGGACGGCTGGGGCGGCTGCACATTTGCAGTGCACCCCGCAGCGCTGGACTGTGCGTTCCAGTTGGGCGCAGTAGTGCCGCAAGGGGGCATGGGGGGGCACGCGCCCGCGGGGCGCCAGCAGCAGCAGGTGTATGTGCCCGCTTGTGTGGAGCTCTTTGCCTTGGACTGCAGCCGCATGGGGCACATGGGGCACGGCCAGGTGAGCTGCCGGCTGCGCATGTGCACAAACAGGATTTCCTGTGTGTGCGTGTGCTTGTGTGTGGCTGTGGATGCGTGCATGCATGCTCGGGGATTTGTTTGCATGAGTGAATGAAAACCGTATGAGTGCGCGCTTCTGTGTGTGTCACTTCTTGTTTGCTGGCTGGGCCTGACGGACAAGCATCCAGCATTTTGACAGCTGAGCATGGCATGTGGAGCACAGAACCCCTGCCAGCTGAGGCTCATCTGCTGGATGAGCAAGTGCGTACAATGTGCTCATGCCAGTGGTCTGCCCCACACTTTGTGATACATTGGGCACTGTTGCGTCCTTCCAAAGGCAAGGTCAGCTGGACCCCAGGCCAGCCTGTGTGTGCACAGCAGGGGTACATGCCAATTGACAAAAGCGCTGATGACCACACACAGCATTCTCTCTCTCTCTCTCTCTCTCTCTCTCTCTCTCTCTCTCTCTCTCTCTCTCTCTCT
>LKMJ01000251.1_pt1 | contig 36926 bp, 35 predicted proteins | sample 643391 | NCBI WGS metagenome assembly LKMJ01 (sample SAMN04112250, study PRJNA286221) | soda lake metagenome | biome: soda lake; feature: Kulunda Steppe; material: water; isolation source: sample PL-Br10 brine of Picturesque Lake | place: Russia: Kulunda steppe | collected 2010-07 | reverse complement strand
TTGTTCACCAGCGAGATATTGTAGATTGCGTTCAATAGAACGCGACAGCACGCTCTGATGGTGTAGTCCGGCCAATCATATTACCCTCTCACGGTAATGACCGGGGTTCAAATCCCCGTCGGAGCATATACATTACGGCCTAACGGCCCGCTTTTGATACACTGCCACGCACAGTCTCGTCTTCTCGCCGAGACGTGGTTAAGAACCGTCGAGTACCGTCGAAATCTCTCCTAAAGACTCGATTACGTACTCTGGGGGGAGTTCGTTAAGCAGTGAATCCGACCTGTTGGCCACCCCTGTCAACACGAGCACCGTCGTGAGCCCTGCACGCCGTCCCATTGCGATGTCTGTTTCTGGGTTGTCACCAACTACCATACAGTTGGCCGCATCCGTCTGGAGTGTCTCGAGACTCACGTCGATCATCGGCGCATTCGGCTTACCACAAATAACCTCGGGGTCTTGGTTCGCTGCGTACTCGAGTGCCGCGATCAGCGCTCCGGCACCAGGTTTCAGCCCTGAGTCAGTCGGTACTGTTCGGTCTCCATTAGTGCCAACGAACGCCGCCCCAGAGTCGAGAGCCTGCAAGCCGCGCGTCAGCGTCTCGAAATCGAACGTCGTGTCCTTGCCGACAACGAGAACCTCTGCAGCGGTTGGATTCGTCGTTAGCGTTGCACCTGCGTCGGTGAGTTCGTCGTCCAACGCTGGCTCGCCGAGAGCCATCACTGCCGCATGCGGGTACGCAGTGGTGACATAGCTGGCAGTCACTGACGCGCTGGTCAAAATCTCAGAGACAGCCGCATCGATTCCGAGCGAAGCGAGTCGGTCTTGGCACTCTCGTCTGGACTTCGTCGAGGAATTGGTCACGAAGGCGACGTTGAGCCCGGCATCACGAAGGTACTTGATTCCTTCAGGTGCCCCTGGAATGACGGTTTCGGATCTATAGACAGTTCCATCAAGATCGATGATCGCAGCATCCATTGCAGTACTACCCTGGAGTATGTTGTCGGCAATGCATCAATCTGAGCATTGTGTTTGTCCTGTACGACTCAGAGGCGGTCGACGACGAGGTTGAGCACCGACTCATCGAGTTGCCGGCGGGTTGCAGCAGGCGACCTCGAGTTGTCTATTACGACATGTTCGCGGTCGATCGGTTCGAACGACTCTTTGAGGCGGTGATACACGGTGAGGTCGGCGTCGCTGACCGTCTCAGTTCGGTTTTCGATTCGCGTCTTGACAACGTCTGGTTCACAGACGACGTGGGCTAACTCGAATCGCGCGTTCGTCTCACGAGCGACGGCCCTAGCGCATTCGCGCAACTGACTCGTTTTGAACGTCGCATCAAGGACGACATCCGAGCCGGCCTCGAGATCCATGCGGGCTCGCTCGAGTAGTTCATCGTAGGTTGCGGCCGTCTCTGCGGCCGTGTACTCGGGGTCAGCAAACAGCTCTTTGCGGATCACATCGCTGCGGTGGCGAACCGCTGGAGTCGCTTGAACGTTCGGTCGATGTTGTTCTGATCGGACTCAAGGCTCATGCGTGGGCCCCTGTTCTGATCGCCTCGGTCTCGATGTCGCCGTAGATGTCGTCGATAACGTCTGTTGTCAGATCTTCGATATAACCATCAAAGACGAGTTCGCCGTCGCGCATGCCGAGGAACCGCTCGCCGAACTGCCGCGAGAGGTTAAGTTGATGAAGACTGGCGATAGTCGTGAGGTTCCGTTCTGCGGCCGCCGTCTTGATGTAGCCCATCACCGACTCAGCCGACCCAGGATCCAGGCTCGCAACCGGTTCGTCGGCGAGCAACAGTCGTGGTCTTTGTACCAGCGCGCGGGCGATGCCGACACGTTGTTGTTGGCCACCGCTCATGTTGTCGACGCGCTGGCTTGCCTCATCGAGCAGTCCGACGGTCTCGAGGGCACGAAGTGCCTCCTGTTTGTCTTCGGTTGCATACATTCTGAAAAGGCTTCTAAGAAATGACGTTCGGTTGAGTGCGCCGGTCAAGGCGTTGTCGTAGGCGCTCAGTTGGTCGATCACGTAGTGTTGCTGAAACACCATCCCGACGTCATTCCGCCGCCCCGAGACGGTTTCTCCCCCGATTGAGAGTGATCCAGACGTTGGTGTTGTGAGCCCGTTTAGAATTCGTAATAGCGTTGATTTACCAGCACCGGACTGTCCGAGCACAACAACGAAATCGCCTTCGTTGATTTCGAACGAGACATCTTCGAGGGCGTGAATGTCTCCATAGCGTTTCGTCACGTTCTCGGCGACGATATAACCCATATGCTGTTCTATCGTACCGTCTCAACTGACTGCTGAAGTATGTACTGGTTTCCTGACCGTCTTTACACACTCGTAAGCCCGAAGCGGACATCTGCATATGAACAACTCGTTGATGTGTTAGATCCACATATCCGCATTTCGTAGTGACCCAACACACGGCGCTTGGATTAGCTCGCCCGTCTGCTGGCCGACAGTGCTGTAGCACGGTCGGTGCGGTTCGAGTATGGCAGACACCGCCCACAGTAGGATCGACATCCGTAGTCGACACCGAAATACAGAACCGATACGTTCAGTTCGAGACCGTCGTCACCGGACAGCTGCTGGCCAGAATAACGGCCTGAGCGACGCTGCCGAACAACACCTTGCCGACAGGCGTATGTTCTCCAACACCGATGACGATACAGTCGACATCAAGTTCATCCGCAGCCTCGAGGATCTTGTCAGCCGGTTTACCGCCTGTCTCATGGAGTCTGTGGTCGATGCCGGCTTCCTCGAGAGACTCGACACCAGCGGTGACCGACGCCGGTCGCCGATCCCCAACGGTTCGTTCGGCCATCTCCGATTCGAACGCATCCGCAAAGCCGCCGGCTGCCCACTCGGCATCACTGGCTGTGGGATCTTTGTAGACGTGAAGGACGTCTACGACAACCTCGTCTGCGGCCTGGGGCAACTCGAGTACCGCCTCGAGTTGTGCTTGAACCCGCGGCTCGTTAGTGTCGATCGGAAGCAGAACACGATACATGATCGAAACTATACAGCGAGACAGCAAAAGGCGTTCCATCCGAGGGATGTATTCGTTGTGCCACTCGCTGCCGACCTGGTTTGCCCCCAGTAGTAGCTCGCTGGCGTGGTTGGTACCGACAATTCTGACTTTTGGCGTGGACACGATGAGACTGTCACAAACGACACCTGCGGTATCCCACCCAATCGCTCAAGTGGGTGTGCGTTCCGTTGTGTTGTTCGATATCGTAATTGTTCTAAGAGAGGTCAGAACGCCACACAGTCTGGTATGCGCATGAAAACCGACTGACGGAGACCCTGGTGATTAAATATCATAGACACTCGACGGTGAGTATGCCGACCCAAAGCGACAACGAAACGGGCGACGGCTGTGCGACCGAGGATTCGGAAGACTCACTCATCGACCGACTCCGGGTGGCCAGCTGGCGGAGTAATCACCGAACCAAAACCTATCTGACGCTCAACCCAGCGGGTATTGCGGTCGATCTCGGGTTGGTCTCCGAGGACGGTTCGCCAAACAGTGATGTCAGAACCGACGGTGGGCCGGATCACAGTGAGCCGCCTCGAGAGACGGAGGCCGATTCGAACCGACTGGAGGGGGCTGACGGTGGTGACGGTAACGGCGATAGATCACCGTTCGATGTCGGTGAGGGCTACGGTCTCCGGCAGAAGATCGGGTTTGTTCTCGGGCCACTGTTGTTTGCGCTGATTTTCCTTGCACCGACTCCGGCGGGGCTTGCCCCCGAGGGACAGGCCGTTGGTGCAGTCACTGCCTGGGTTGCTGCCTGGTGGATGTCCGAAGCGATCCCGATTCCGGCGACCTCTCTATTGCCGATCGTGTTGTTCCCGCTGACCGGCGCACTGCCAGTCGCAGAGACGACCCCGTCTTACGGAAATCCGCTTATATTCCTCTTTATGGGTGGGTTTTTCCTGGCGATGGCGATGCAACGCTGGGGGCTACATCGTCGGATCGCGCTTCGAACGATCAAGGCCGTCGGCACCCAGCCCTCGCGGCTCATTCTCGGGTTCATGCTTGCGACGGCGTTTCTGTCGATGTGGGTCTCCAACAGCGCGACCGTGATGATGATGGTGCCCATTGCGCTCGCAGTTATCTATCAGACCGCAGACCTGATCGACGAAACCGATCTGCAGATCGACACCAGCGAGGGCAACTTCTCGTTCGGTGTGGCGCTGATGCTGTGTATCGCTTACGGCGCGTCCGTCGGCGGCGTCGCAACCCTCATCGGTACGCCACCGAACATTCTGTTTGCTGGCCAAGCAGGCGAACTGTTCGGCGAGACCATCTCGTTCTTCGAGTGGATGCTCTACGGTGTCCCCATTGCGATCGTTGGCCTCGTCGCGGTCTACATCTATGTCACCCGCGTTGCCATCTCCCCACAGTTCGATCAGTTGCCCGTGGGCGACGAGACGATCGACAACGAACTCGAGGCACTGGGGGAAATGTCGAAACAAGAACGGATGGTTTCGGTCGTTTTCGTCGGCATGGCCGCAGCCTGGATCGGAGCCAGCCTGGTCGGTCAGGCCGAACTCCTTGCGGTTCCTGACGACGTCGATACGATTGTTGCAATCGGCGGTGCGCTCGTGTTGTTCACCTGGCCGACCGAAACCGACGACGGCGATCACACGTTCCTGCTCGATTGGACGAGTGCGGTCGATATTCCGTGGGGTGTGATCTTGCTGTTCGGTGGCGGGCTGGCTATCGCCGCCGGTTTCGGCGAAACCGGACTGGCCGTCTGGATTGGTGAACAGCTCTCGGCGCTCGAGGGCGTCTCGATGGTGCTCATCCTGCTCGCGGTGGTCACGATGACCATCTTTTTGACCGAAGTCACCTCGAATACGGCGACGACAGCGATGTTGATGCCCATTCTTGCAGGGGTTGCGGTCGGTATCGGCGTCCACCCATTCGGGCTGATGATCGCTGGTGCAACCGCTGCCTCGTTTGCGTTTATGCTCCCGGTTGCGACCCCACCGAACGCCATCGTCTTCGGCAGTGGCTACATCACACTCCCACAGATGGCAAAAGTCGGCGTTGGCCTCAACGTCACTGGCGTCGTTCTGATCACGTTTGTTGCAGTCGTCTGGCTCCCGCTGGCCTGGGGAATCGACCTGACAGCCCTTCCGACAGAGTTCATCGAGGCATGGGGCTGAGCCGCTTGAGCAACGTCAGACAACTGAGTGGGAGGCTGTGATCGAAACGGTCACAGAAGACCTCCCACAGACAAATGGGTGTTGCAGAGACCCATCATAAGTATTAAGTGATTTAGCCAGCGGCACTCACCCACGAATATGCATCAGACGTTCGTCGATCTACTTGAAGAAAATCGCACACACGCCTCCGAATTCGACTCAAAGTTTGACGATTGTCAGGACTCTCAACATCCTGAAGCAGTGACGATCTGTTGTTCGGACTCACGGGTGCTCCAAGACCACATCTGGAACAACGACAAGCCCGGTCGGCTGTTTACCGCAGGCAACATCGGCAATCGAGTCGTCCAAGAAGACGACGGCGAGTTGGTCGTTTCCGGGGATGTTCTGTATCCGATCGCCCACACTGAGACAAGAACGGCTGTGGTGATGGGTCATACCGGCTGTGGGGCGGTTACGGCGACCTACGATGCGCTAACTGCAACCGACGGACTCGCCGAGCCACCGGGAATCAACCACTGTCTCGATCTGTTGAAACCGCACATCGAACCCGCCCTCGAGGTACTGGACGAAGACCTCGAGCGCAGCGAGGCGATCAACCGGCTTGTCGAGTACAACGTCGACCGACAAATCGAGTTTCTGATCAACAGCGGCAATATCCCTGAAGATGTCAACTGTGTCGGCGTCGTCTATGATTTCCAAGACGCCTACAGCGGCAAGCGTGGTGAGGTACACGTCATCAACGCCAACGGCGAGACGAACGTCGAGACACTCAAAGCCAACCACCCAGAAATTGATTCGCACATCGAGCGACTCTGGGAGTACTGAGCCCGGTTTATCACGGCTTTATACACGCTGGCGACAAACAGTTCGCTGTGAGTACGTACCGAAACGCGGGACTGTTCGTGTTGCTGTCGTTTCTCTGGGGCAGTTCGTTCATGGCGATCAAAGCCGGCCTCGAGTTCCTGCCGCCGGTGTTGTTTGCAGCGATTCGGTACGACATCGCAGGCGGTTTGCTGCTTGTGTATGCCGCAGCCACCAGTGACTACTGGCTGCCCCGAACCCGAGCCGACTGGACGGTGGTTGCGGTTGGTGCAGTCTTCATTATCGGGCTGTACAACGCCTTTCTGTTCGTCGGCCAACAGGGCGTGACAAGCGGTGTTGCGGCCATCTTGGTCGCGATGAACCCCGTGTTGGCGACGGGCTTTTCCAGACTGTTGTTACCCAGCGAGCGACTGGGTCTACTCGAGACAGTTGGACTGGGAGCGGGCCTTTTAGGTGTCGGACTCGTTGCCCGTCCAGCAACTGCAGGCGTTGTGACAGCGGATCTTCTCGCCCCAGGATTAGTGTTGTTGGCGGCGTCTGCAGTTGCGCTCGGAAGCGTACTGGTCCAGCGCATCGAGAGTGAACTGCCAACGGTGGGGATGGTTGGCTGGTCGACCGTCTTCGGTGCGCTTGCATTGCACGCATTGAGTGGCGGGTTGCCCTCAGAATCACTCAGCGATGCCGCGTTCACCACAGAAACCGTACTCATAGTTGGATACCTGGCCGTCTTCGCCAGCGCGGTCGGCTATGTGATCTACTTTGATCTCCTGAAACAACTCGGGGCCATCGAGATCAACCTCGTTTCGTACACCGTGCCGGTGTTTGCGGCAATCTCGGGGTGGGTTGTGTTGGGCGAATCGCTCGATTGGCTCTCGGTTGTCGGCTTCCTTGCGATCTTCGGTGGGTTCATACTGGTCAAACATGAGGCGCTCGGCGAGCGGCTCGCTCAGTGAGAGTTACTGTCGTGATACTAGTGACAACAGATATACAACTAGTAGTCTACCGGGAGTACCCGATAGTCGGCAAACGAATACAGTCTGTCTCTGAGCAACTGAGTACAGTCTGTCTCCGGCAGTCTCAACTCAGAGACATGGAGATGCCCGCCCACTAACACCGAGGGTCGGTCTCAATTAGCGGTTCTGTCGCTGTTCGACCTTATTTAACTCAATGAGCAATCGGAAGACGGCTTTGACGAGGTTCGAATCGACCCCGAAGGTATCAGCGTTCTCGCCGGCTCGAGCCATCACCTTGTCTTCTTGGCTTTCGTCAGTCGTTGGCAGATCGTGTTCTTCCTTTACTTCGGCAATCGTATCGGCCACGTAGGTGCGGCGAGCAATGAGTTCGACAATCTCGTGGTCGATATCTTCAATCTCTGTTCGGAGTTCTTCTAAGGTCATCTCTTCGGGGGTTGGGTTCGTACTCATTGTATTCGTGCTCCCTGTGTTCGCGTCGACGTCTCAATAAGCTGTCCATCGCGGGCGGCCCACAGTTCGCCGAGCGGAGCCAGCGACGCACTCTCGCCAACAGCCACAACGCTCGGGCCGGTACCCGAGAGCGAAACACCCACAGTGTGTGGCATAGCCTCAACAGCAGGGTCGGTCGAAAACCCGAGTGCGGCTGAATACGCCAGCCCGTTGACTGTCATTGCCTCGCCGAACCGGCCATCAAGCGCCAGCTCTTCGACCAACTCGGCTATCTCGGAGATATGCTGACAGCGTTCGACATCCGCATCCGCACTATAGGCGCGTTCAGGCGGCGTCCAGACCAACACCTCCCACTCGCGGCTCGAGCGTACCAGCAGTTCGTCGGAGTCGTTGTCAGTGACAACAACGTCGCCGGTCATGCTTGCGGCCGCATCGTCGAACGCACCAGTGATCGTCACGCCCACATCACGGGCGGCCTCGACACCGATGCGACAGGCATCAAGTATGGAAATCTCGTCGGCTGCAGTCTCGTGGTTGCGTTCGCTCTCGTCAGTCGGATCGATGACCGTCACGCCAAGTGCATCAAGTGTCGCCAAAATCGTCGCATTGGCGGCCGCACTCGAGCTTTTGAGACCTGCGGCCATCGGTACTTCGCTTTCGGTTCGAACCGTTCCGCCCTCACCGTTTCCAAACCGGTCGGTTGTCAACGCAACACAGCGTTCGATCAGCCGTGTGTCGCCGTCAGGTGCGGCAGCGATTTCGCCGTCGACCCCGGCGTCGGCGGTGGCCTCGAGAACAACCGTCGCCGTTGTCTCGACATCGATCCCAAAGGCCGCGCCGGTGTGTGTCGCAAGCGCGTTCAAAACGGTTCCAGCACCCGGTGCTGAGGCGACGCCCTTCATACGCCTACCGCCGAGAGGTGAGATAAAAGAGGTGACGGTTCAGTTCGCAGTTACTCGAGTGCAGCACTTAACGCCGAAATCAGCCCACCCATGATTGCAGTGGGGATGCCGGCGACCACCATGGGAAACAGCGCCTGGCCGAACGAAAACGCTTGGTCGGCTTCGGCACCTTTCGAGAGCATTAACAGCCCAAGGGCGACAATGCTCATAATATAAAACCCAACGAGGCTACCGACACCACCGGTGATCAGTGCTATTTTCGCGTTCGAAAACACCGAGCCAAGCAGCCCACCGACGAGTGCTGCCAATACGGGCCCGAGGAAAAAGATGATTACCGCGGTCTGTAGATACGAAATCGCAATAAAGATTGGCCCGAATTCGACGGCTCCCTCAGCGTCGGTGATGAGTTGTGATTGTGCCCACGACCCCGAGATGTAAGCGAGCAGTCCGAGTACGATACCGAAGACGGCGAAGATCGCCGTCACAAAGCCAATAGATTGGAGTATGTTTTTCATGGGTTGTATCCAGCTATGGGTTCATCCACGTTTCATCAAGTAGTTCGTTCCAGTCGTCTTCACGTTCTTCCCAAGCGGTTCGGGAAGGACCAACCGCAAACAGGTACGTACCTGCGCGGATGAGGTAGGCGTACATCCGCTGGCCGTCCTTCGAGTACAGCACCTGATTCCACGTCTCGTCGCCCCATTCTTCTTCGTCTTCGATATCTTTGGTAGCAGTGACAGACTCGAAGGCTTCGTCTGCAGCGACGAGGTCGTCGTATCGCTGTCCGTACACCGCAAACGAATCGGTCTCTCTGGGGTTGACATCGCCACTGTCGCCAACATCGTGGATGCGAACGTACAGCCGGTAGCGGCGGTCTGCAGGCTCCTCGAACGGTGCGAAATCATCGTCCATCGACGACAGAACCCGGAGCGGTGCCTGTCCGATCGGTTTATGCGAGATACGTCTGGACGAGTCGTTGATGACATACACACCGAATCCGGGAACGTCATCGGCGTCCTCGTCGGGATGGTGGTTTCGCTCGTCGCTAATGTATCTGGTTTCGTACATTTTTTCGCCACCACCGAACCAGTCGTACAGACGGTTGTCGATGGGGTTCGAAGCGTAGCGCCGACTCAACGAGGACGACGAGGAGGCCCCACGGTAGGTACTGCGAATCTCTCGGAGTTCGGATTCGACTCGCTCCCAGTCTTCGCGGCGACGAAACCGATCGGCATCGGAAAACTGTGAGTTGACTCCCTGATAGTTGAAGTGGTCTTCGAACTGTGGTTCGGGAATCTCGTTGACCTCGCCGGCGACCTCTTCGGCAAAGGATTCGACATCCTCGAGTTGGTCTTGGTCAATTTGGCCGTCCTCCTCGAGGGTTTCGAGCAACGATTCAACGGCATCGACGACCTCACGAACACGACTTCGGTGTTCGCGGATCATCCCGTCGTATTCGGTTTCGAACCACCGAATCTCCTCGTAGAGCTCGTCAGTGTCGTCAGCGAGTCGTTCGTTGATCGCCTCAACATCTGGTTCGTCGTCTTCGGCTTCGTCTTCTTGTTCGTCTTCTGGCTCGTCGGGTTCGGGATCCGGGTATGTGATATTCGAGCCGCTCGACAAACAGCCAGCAACCCCTGTGCCAATACCTACACTAGTAATCGCAAGATATCGGCGGCGTGTAGGTTGCATGAATCCGACTGGTCGTTCGGACATTATAAACCCCACGCCCATAATTATCAGCGATGACAAGCGGCGGGCTTTTTCCGAGCAGGCCCCAACTGCAGGTATGGTTGTTCACAACGACGTTCCCCCGCGAACACTCGGCGTCGAACTCCGCCAGGAGGGTGTCGTCGTCACCTACGCCGACGGTCGGACGACGCTCTACCGCGGCGTTCCACAGAAAGTCAGTGGCTCGCTACAAACGGCCCCTGGCAAACAGACACATGTATTGGTAACTGATCCAACCGAAACGGAGGGTGTGGTACTGTACGTCAACGATCTGAAAACTGCCGACGAAATTCTCGAGGACACTGGTGTCGGCCGCATTCTACTCGACGAAGGCGACCGCGAGGAGGTCTTTCCCGGTGTGACAGTAAGCCGAACCGACGGCCTGCGGACGACCGTCGAAGCCGACCCCGAAGAAGCAGGCGGCCGGGTGTTCGTCTTCGTCGAAGACGACTGGGGCGAAGCGAGCTACGAGTTCGTCGCTGAATCCGAACTCGAGTAGTCCAATGAGTCTCAGAAAACAGTGGCGACCCCTCGAGCGCTCGACAGTGAGTCGGGCACCCGACAGCTACGGGCTGTATGAGTTGGGCGATGCCGACGGCACCAGTCTCGGGGTCGGCATTGGTGTCCTACAGGACGAACTCAAAGAGGCACTCGCCTACGGTCGGCCAGCGAGTTTCAATCCGAGCGATGATGCAAGCGATGCTGGCGAGCCGACGCAGGTACGCTGGAAGCGAGCCACCTCGAAAGCCCACGCCGAGCAACTGCGTGTCGAGCATAGCTAACCCTACTCCGAGTATCATAAACCGCAGGCGGTCTAATGCAGTCTATGAGCGAGGATGCGGGAGTCGAACTCACCGTCCGGAGTGCTGAAAAGCGGGACGCCGGTCGTGGTATCGCCCGACTGCCAGACGGCGCGATGCGCGAACTCGGCGTTCTCAGCGGAGATACCGTCGTTATCGACGGAGAGAACACAACGGTTGCCAAAGTCTGGCCCGGCGGCCACGAGGCCGCTGCCGGCTCTGTGTTGATCGACGCCGACACACGGGCCAACGCTGGGATCAAAGTCGGCGAAACAGTTCGGGTGAAAAAAGAGCCTGTCTCGGAGGCCACACGGGTTCGGCTTTCGGCCCCCGAGGAGCTTGCCCAAGCCGACATCTCTCATGATACCATCGAAACGGCGGTCAAACGCGACATTCGAGACCGACCGATTCGCGAGCGCGAGGGCGTCCGCATCGAACGGCTCGCTGGCAGTCGGTTTACGGTCAGAGACACCACACCCGAAGGTACCGTCCGCGTCACCGATTCGACGCGGCTGACTGTCGATCCGCTACCGAAACAGTCGGCCAACACCCGACCAGCGTCGACCGAACAGCGACCGCCGTCGACCAGTCAGACTGAAAAATCGACTCGCCCTGCGACAGGTGTTACCTACGAGGATATCGGTGGGCTTGATGAGGAACTCGAACTCGTCCGCGAGATGATCGAACTCCCGCTTTCGGAGCCTGGTGTGTTCACCCGTCTCGGCGTCGAACCACCGAAAGGCGTACTGTTACACGGGCCGCCCGGAACCGGCAAAACGCTGATCGCAAAGGCGGTCGCCAATGAGGTCAACGCCACGTTTTTGACAGTCTCAGGCCCCGAAATCATGTCGAAGTACAAAGGCGAGTCCGAAGAACGACTTCGGGAAGTCTTCGAAGAGGCAAGCGAGGACGCCCCGGCAATTATCTTCTTCGACGAAATCGACTCGATTGCGCCCAAACGCGAAGACGGCGGTGACGTCGAGAGCCGTGTTGTCGGCCAACTGCTTTCGTTGATGGACGGACTCAACGCCCGTGGGAACGTGATTGTTATCGGTGCAACAAATCGCGTCGACTCGCTTGATGCGGCCCTTCGGCGCGGAGGGCGATTCGATCGAGAAATCGAAATCGGCGTCCCCGGCGAGACTGGTCGACGTGAAGTACTGGATGTCCACACCCGCCGGATGCCGCTGGCCGAGGACGTCCATGTTGGGAAACTCGCGTCTCGAACACATGGATTCGTAGGCGCAGACCTCGAGAGTCTCACCAAAGAGGCTGCTATGACCGCACTCCGGCGAACCAGACAGGCCGGCGAGCCCCTCCGAGATATCAACATTACACGCGCTGACTTCGAAACTGCAATGGCCTCGGTCGAACCCAGTGCAATGCGAGAGTACGTCGCTGAAACTCCCACCACTGATTTCGATGACGTCGGAGGACTCACCGAAGCCAAACAGCAACTCGAGCAGGCAGTAACCTGGCCGCTGTTGTATGGTCCGCTGTTCGATGCTGCTGACACCGCGCCTGCGGCGGGTGTACTCTTGTATGGCCCGCCAGGAACCGGCAAAACCCTCTTGGCGCGGGCCATTGCGGGCGAAAGCGAGGTCAACTTCATCCAGGTCCAAGGACCTGAACTGCTGGATCGGTACGTTGGAGAATCCGAACGCGCAGTCCGAGAGGTGTTCGAACGCGCTCGTCAGGCTGCTCCAGCGATCGTCTTTTTCGACGAAATAGACGCCATCGCCGGCGACCGCGACAGTCTCGGCAGCGATTCAGGAGTAGGCGACCGGGTAGTCTCACAACTGCTGACTGAACTTGACCGGCTCAGCGACAACCCGAACCTGGTCGTGTTGGCGGCGACCAACCGCCGTGGCAGTCTCGATGGCGCGCTGTTGCGTGCGGGCCGACTCGAGCGACACATTGAAGTGCCTGAGCCCGACCGTGATGCTCGCCGGGCGATTCTCGAGGTGCACACTCGAAACAAGCCGCTCGGCGGCAGTGTCGAGTTAGATTCGATCGCCGACGACACCGAAGGCTACTCGGGGGCTGAACTCACCTCGATCTGCCGTGAGGCCGCACTGTTGGCAATCGAGCGCGTTGCAGGAAGCTACGAAGGCGAGACAGCCAACGAGCATGTCGACGAACTATGTATCACCAACGAAGACTTCGAGGCGGCCCTACAGTCAGTTGCAACCAGCCGCTAGTCCGTGTGGAATCCCAGCGACCCGTGGTTTCAAATCGCCAGCCATCGTAGCGCCGTCTATGAGTGAAAAAGAGCCAATGAGCGAACAGCCACTAACGGAAAAGCGTGCTGACCAACTCAAAACCGCCTGCCGGAGTGCGGTCGGCGACAGCTGTCGGTCGGTGACGTACTTTGATGCGACCAACTATATGCAGGTGTATCTCCGCGGTGATCTCGAGCAGGACGCCGATCTAATGTCGTTTATCGGCCACGAGTGGCACGACTACAAAACGACGACCGAAGCGTATGCTGGCTCCGAACTCGGCAGGTATCGCTACTCGATTCGGGTGTTTGAAAACGGGTTTTTGGTTCGAGTGGGTGTCGGCGACAGGGGCGTGTTCGTCACTACCGACGGACTGAAACTGAAGGATTTCGACTCGCTGGTCGCGACGATCTCTGAGCTGCTCGAAAGCTGGGAGTAACTCGCTCTCGGTAGATGTAAGCCACTCTGGTGTCTATCCATCTCGCGTGTCACGTCGTCTTCGTGAAATTCTCGTCCTGCCGTCGACGGCTGCCCGCTGGTGGCGACGGACGACCACCGCCCCGGCAGCCGAACAGTGGCTACTGCTGGTTGGCTTGCCGATACTGTTAGTGGGCAGTTGGCTGGCTGGCCTCGAGACCCGGTTTGCCTTTCGGCTGAGCGCCGAGTCAGTGTTTGACTCCCCACAAACGTTCCTGACTGCCTTTACAGCTAACTACGTCCATTTCGGCGCTCGGCATCTGTTCGATAACCTCCTGAACTACTGGGTGACGCTGTTTGCGATCTACCCGCTTGTTGCGGTCGCAGGGTGGACCCGGCAGTTCCGGCTGTCAGTACTGGCGTATTTGATTGCCGTGCCGCTCGGGATTGCTGTCGTGACACTGGCCGTACTCAACCCCTCGAGCGAGCAGTTCGTCGTTGGGTTTTCGGGGATTGTCGCCGCGCTGTTGGGCTTTTTACCGGTCGTACTCGCGGCCGCCGTCAGTGAACAAACCGACGGCGCGATTGATCCGACGTGGGCAGTCGTCCCAGTACTGTTTTCGGTTGCGCTCGTGTTTTCGATTCCGTCGGTGCCGTACTTTCAGCCCCAACCAACGCTTGCGGTCGGCGTCGGGCTCACAGGAGTTGTGATCGGGGGGGTGCTGTGGGCTGGAACGCCAACGTACCGACTCAGACAGTACAGCCGACAGCTCAGTGCTGACGTTCGGCTCGCGTTTCTAATCGGCTCGACAGTGTTCGTCTTCGGCGTTGCGGGCGCACTCGTGTTTGTCCCTCGAGGAACCAACGTGTGGGGACATCTGTCCGGCTACGTAGTTGGATTTGTCATACCGTACGTATGGTTCGTACTCGCCGAGAGACTGCGGTTAGTCCCAAAATGACTGCGTACGAGCATACTGCCGTTCCTGTCGCAACAGGTCGCGATAAAACTCCGTTTCGTCCTCGCGGAAGTTGCTGATAATGCGTGCAGCGTTGTGTGGGCCGACCCCACGGGCCGCCAAGGCGACAACAGCCTGTTTACCGTGACTTTGGACCAGATTGGCCGCCCGGTAAGCCCGGCGAGTCTGTTTGTCTTGGTCGCTGTCTTTGCTGTCGGCTCTCACCGCCGACAGTACCTCTTTTGCCCACGGATTCAGTGCAGCAATCCGCGTCGAACCGCAGTCGGGACACTCCGGTTGGTCACGAACTCGCCGCACTTTGGTCGTATGATCCCAGTTTTTGCAGTGCAGACAACACAGCAACACCCGGTCGTTCTGGATCCGGTCTTTGATCGCCTCGATAACGCTGGCGTCGGCCTTTTCGGGCACGAGCAACTCCTGGCCAGTCGGCCTCGAGGTCGTCCCAATGGGTGTCTCATCGCCACTGATGACGAGTTCGATCTCACCGGACTGAATCCGTCTGAGTACGTCGGTTGCGGCCTCGAGAGCCAGATCACGGTGGAAAATCTCCCGGAGAGCTTCGTCGTACACCGGCGTTGCTTCTAAGGCCTCCAATAGCCGGTCTGCTCCGTACCGACTGCGGCCCTGATACCGTTTGAGCGAACCGAATTTGGCCGCCACCTGGACGAGTGTGAACTTGAGCGTCTCCGAACCTTTGAGTGCAAGCTCGAGGTAGCTCTCGAGATGTGCGGGATCAGTCGACACCAAGTGGTCCCGAAACACGCCGGCAGAGACACCCTGTGGAACCTCGAAACTGATTCGGTAAGGATCAACGCTCATGCCGACCGACGAGCCGGTTTGCTGGCCGACGAGCGCAGACAGCAGCCGACCCAACGTTTCGTTGATTCGATGGCCTAACGCCGCGTTTATCCTGACCGTCCGGCCCCGCGATTCGATACAGATCCGCTCGTCAGTCGGGAGCCGAAAGCCGGCCTCGACGTGCCGAGCGATCGGCTCGAGTGCAGTCTCGACTGTCGGTTCGTCGGTTGGATACCGCCCGCAGAGGTCTCGAGAGACGCCCTCGAGTGTTCCGCCGGCTTCGAACTGCGAGCCAGCGACCCCTCGGAGTTTGCCGACCTCACCGGCGACAGCCTGTGGAACCGGAATCTCCTGGCCGACCCATGAGGGCACCTCGCCGGCAGGGTCTTCGATTGGGGCGACGTTGACCCGACGTTCTTCGTCGTCGATATCGTTGATTCGCCACATCTCACCGCGCTGGATGAACACCTCGCCGGGGGCAGCGAAGTTAACGACAAACCGCTCATCGAGCGTCCCGACCTGCGTCCGCGAGGACATATCGTGAACTTCGTAGCGTTCCTCGTCGGGAATCATCGAGAGGTTCGCATAATAATACTGCCAGGTGCCGCCGGTGGTCTCGAGTCGGTCGGCATCTTCCTCGAGCCACACCAGCCGATTGCTGTGAAGTTCGCGAACAACAGCCCGAAACTCGTCTTCGGTCAGTTCGTGGAACGGCCGGGCTCGCCGTACCGTCTCGTAGGCCCGCCGACCACTGATTTCGCCAGCGTCCATCACGAGGCCAACAAGCTGGTTGGCCAACACATCCAGACTGCCGTGGTGAATACCGGCAGTCTCGACCACTCCCGCTTTGGCTCGGCGGGCAATCGCCATCGCCTCGAGGGTGTCGTCCGGGTGACTGGTGATGACTGTTCCGTGCGAAACCTGGTCGTGACGGTGGCCCGCGCGGCCGACGCGCTGCAGCAGGCGGGCGACCTCGCGGGGACTGCCGTACTGGACGACGTGATCGACCCGGCCAACGTCGATGCCAAGTTCCATCGACGACGTACAGACCAGCCCATTAATTGCACCACGTTTGAACCGGTCTTCGACATCGACGCGCACGTCGCGTGATAGCGAGCCGTGGTGGACTTCGAGTGGTTCGCCGAGCGTTTTGAACCGTGAGCCGAGTGCTTCGGCAGTCTGTCGAGTGTTGACAAAGATCAACGTTGAGTCGTTTGCGGCGACAATATCTCGAATCGCTCGGACGTGGCTTGCGATTTCATCGGTCGTCGCCAACCTGCCTGCGAGCCGTTCGTCTTCAGCGGTAATCTCGGGACGACGAACCGTCAACTCGATTCGGCTGCCAGCGTCGACTTCAACGACCGAAAAATCCCGTTCGGGGTCGGTTTCGTCTGCAGCGATACCGTCGGGGACTCTCGAGCCAGTAAGAAAGGCTCCGACAGCCTCGGGGTCGCCGACGGTTGCCGACAGGCCGATACGCTGAAACGGCCCTGAAAGCAGCCTGAGACGCTCGAGGCCGACAGTCAGTTGTGCGCCGCGTTTCGAGGCGGCCAGTTCGTGGATTTCATCAACGACAACGTGCCGTACATCTGTGAGTCCCTCTCGTAGTTTCGAACCGGTCAGCATCGCCTGGAGAGTTTCGGGCGTCGTCACCAGCACCTCAGGCGGGTCGTTGGCCTGTTTTTGCCGCTGGTACTGAGTGGTATCGCCGTGTCGAACATCGATGGTAATCTCGAGTTGCTCGCCCCACCACTCGAGGCGCTCGCGCATGTCTCGGTTCAGCGCACGAAGTGGCGTGATATACAGTGCACAAAAGCCCTCGGTAGGCCCTTCGCGCTCGCGGTGTTGGACGATCGCATCAAACACCGGCAGCATTGCGGTTTCGGTTTTGCCCGTCCCAGTGGGCGCGACAATGAGTGTATTGCGGCCCGACGCAAGCGCAGGAATCGCCCGCCGCTGTGGGTCAGTTGGCCTCGAAAACCCACGTTCCGAGAGAGCAGCCCGTACTGTCTCGCCGAGATGAACAAACGCATCCGCACCCGAGTCGGTATCCGCCGAACCCATTGTCAGAACAAACACTGCAAGGCGATTAAGCACACCGCCTCAGAGATTCCAGACAGAACCTGTGTCGGCTTCGGACGCTACCAGTTGAGGCGGCTATGCGATGCATGCGATCCAAACAGCCTTATGCGGGCACCGCCTTCAGTAGAGGGCGGGCAGACTCGAAGGATGACCACTCATAGCCGTAGGCCTCGAGTAGTTGGGTGACCGGGCGTTGTTCTTCGTGAACCTCACAGTAGAGTATCCGGGGTGGCTGCGAGCGGATGGTTCGTTCGAGACCGCGAAGCACCTCGGCTTCTGCGCCCTCGGCGTCGATTTTGAGGATGTCCGGCGGGCGAATCTCACCACGTTCGATCAGGCTGTCGCCGTCTACGGTTTCGACCGAAATGGTGGCTTCGGGATGGTCGCCTCGAGCGCCCGCGATCTGTGCGCCTGCTGTAGCCGTGGCAGTAAACTCGACTGTTCCGGGGCTGTCATAGAGCGCTAGCTGTTTGATTGTCGCTTCGTGGCCCACCGTCTCAAGTACCGTAGACAGCCTCGAGGCGGTTTTCGGATGAGGTTCAAACGCAACCACCTCGACGTCCTCGGCGACTTCGGCAGCAACGACCGCATGCCACCCGAGGTGGGCACCGACATCATAGAACACATCACCGGGCTGTAGCTCCTCGATGAGTTCCGCAAACAGCTGGATTTCAGGGTGCATCCATCTGAATCGCTGGTACTGCCAGTACGTCTCCAGCGGAAACTCGACAGGCATGCCGTTGACCTCGTGGACGATTGATTCATGATTCGAGATCCGATACAGAAGGCGTGGAATTCGGAGCCTCCAGTAGGCGGTTTTGAGCGGCGAGTGCAAGCCAACGGACTTCGTCCACCGCTTGAGAAACCCGGTATACAAGCGTCCATCCATACTGTGCTGTAGTGACTGAGTATCTGCATATTACAGTATCAATCTGACGGAGAGATGGGCCGAATAACACCAAGTAGTTAATATCACGTTCGAAGACACAGTGAATACATGGAGGTACTCGCACTCGCGATACTCTTGTGTGCGGCTACCATGGCAGGAATCCTTGCGGTGACGTGGTTCTGTGTTGATACAGCACAACTCGAGGAACTCCGAGAGCGACCAGCGTGGGTTCGAACTCGTGGGCGAAACGTAGCCCCATACCTCGGTGGGCTCGCGCTGGTATTGATTCTCAACAAGGGACTCCAAGGGCCAATCGAACGTCTCTCGAAGACGTACGGTATCGAAGCAACGCCGTATCTGTATGCGATCGAAGGCCACACTGTCGTCTGGTTTCAGGAACTGATTCCAGGAGTATTGCTTGCATACTTCGTTGTGGCCTACACTGTCGGCTACGCCGTCTTGCTGGTGAGCCCGGCGGTTGTCTACTTTTTTGCACAGACGGTCGAACCGATCCGTCGGCTGCTCGTCGCCTACGCAGTCAATTACGCGGTCGCCGTTCCGTTGTATGCGGCTGTCGTTGCCTACGGACCGCGCAACGCTGATCGGGCCGGCGGTTCGACGAGTGCGGATGCAACACTGCTTGAGTTCATCCCGGATATTAGCGCCATTACTGTTCACATCAACAGTAACACGAACGTCTTTCCGTCGCTGCATGCGTCGTTGTCTGTGACTGTACTACTTTTGGCCTGGACAACTCACGCGGAGTTTCGCAGATGGTTTATGCTCACGGCGGTGCTGGGTGGATCGATTGTGGTCTCGACGATGGCACTGGGAATCCACTGGGTGACAGATGTCGTCACAGGAGCCGTCCTTGCAGTTGTCGCCGTTGGGATTGCAACTCGCCTCGTCAGGTAACGTCCGAAACGTTCGAGTGAACCACTCAGACAGTCTCATAGCTACCGAGACGCGTTCCATCAAGCAAGTACAACTCGCCGTTTGTGAGCGCCTCGGGCAAAAACGGAGCCAAAAACCCCTCTTCGGGGACGTTGACCCATGTGCCACCCGACCGCTGGTTGAACGCCGGCAGGACGACGAGCCGTGGGTCGGCCCACTCGAGAGCCGACGGCTCACACTCGAGGCCCGCTGCCATTACCTCGCATGCGAGCCGTCCACGAAGCCACGCCGCTTCAGTCCGATACCCCCCGACACTGTCGGTGAGTTTGACCTGTGGATGCTCGTGGGCCATACAGATACTCTCAGCAGACAACAGCGCCGGGTCGGGCCACGTATGGCCGTGAAACACACCAATCTCAGCGTGGTCGTCACCGATGACGCCACCCGTTGGTGGGAGAATCTCGACGCCCGCTTGCTGGCCCCATAGCTCCTCGAGGCCACCGTCGTGGTTGCCGGGTGTGACCGTAATCGAGACGTCTTGATCCTCGACCACTGCCGAATACAGCGCTAGCAACTCATCGCGTTCGGGGCCTTCGATGCTGCCGATCCGGTGGCTGAGGTCTCCGAGGACGACCAGTTGGTCGACACCAGTCTGTTCGATAAGCCCGAGGAGTCGGCGGCGGCGCTCGTCGGCGTTGTTCGGCAACTCGACACCGCGTTCATACCGCAGTCCGGCCTCGATACCGGCATGGTAGTCACCAACAAGCAACGCTCGGCTGCTGGTAAACGTAGCGATCGCCGCCGGAGCATCCGCAATCGGCTCAATACGCACACGGCGTGCCATCAGATCGCTTTGAGGGTGTCGTCGCCGGTCTCATAACACCGGCCTCCCATCAGCGCGTCGGCGATTGCGTCCTGAATATCCGTCTCAGTGACTCCGTAGCGCTCGACAAGTGCAGCGCTGAGCACTGGCGGCTCGACACCGTTGCCATCGTCCAACTCAGCCATCACCTCGACGACCGTCTCCTCGAGGTCGATATCTTCGGCGGCCGCAGACTCGTCGGTTTCAGTGTCTCCAGACTCTTGGGGCGATGCTGGTTCGGCAGCCTCAGAAACGTCACCCAGCGATGCTGGTTCGGCAGCCTCAGAATCGTCACTCGAGGTAGGTTTGGTAGATTCCTCGAGAGAGGGAGTCTCATCTTCGAACTCACCGAGTTCGTCTTCGAACGATCCGAGCGAGTCAGCGGGTTGTTCGGTCGGCTCGGGAGTCGTTTCGGGACTGTCGGCCTGAGTAGACTGTTCGTCCGGTGCGGCTTTTTCTGCTTGCTCGGCGAGTTCGTCTACATCCGGTACGTCGATACCGGCTTGGCCTGCTGGATCGACTTCGTTGCCGCTCGAGAAACTGGTGTCGTACTCCGATTCGAGTTCGGCGCGCTCTTGATCGTCGAGTTGGTACATTCCAGCTTCGGCGGCCGGCTCGTCAGTTGTGGGCTCGGAGTCCGGCTCGGTAGCCGCCTCGGTGTCCGACGACGGCTCGGCTGTGGTAGCTGTCTGTTCAGTTGTGGTGTCTCCACCGGATGTCGGTTCATCTATCGTCTCAGCGCCTCCACCGGATGTCGGTTCATCTATCGCCTCACCGCCTCCACCGGATGTCGGTTCATCTATCGTCTCAGCGCCTCCACCGGCCGTCGGTTCATCTATCGTCTCAGTATCGACTGCTTCAGCCGACTCCGTGCTGTCGGTTGTACTTGAGGCGGCCAGCTCCGTACTCTCGAGTGAGGCTGTGTCACTCGAACCAGCAGTGTCGGCCGACGCTGGGTCAGCCTCAGCAGACGATTGAACCGGTTCGTCCGCTGGTGGCGCTGAGTCGGACGCTACGTTTGCAGGCGTCTCGGCGTCGGTTGACGGTGGGGCTTTCTGCAACTGCTTCAGATCACCCTTGATCGTCGGAAGCGGTCCGAGCGAGGCCTCACCGCTGTCGGCTGGTGTCGCATCGAACGACCGAACCTCCTCGCGTTCGTCGGCAACGACTTCCAGGGCATCGATGGCCAACCGCCGAAGTGCGGCCAAGTAGGCCGTCGTCGTCCCGTAGTGCTCGAGGGCACGCGGAATGCCCGCTGCCAACGAGTCGTCGATACCAGCATCAGAGAGTGCGTGTTGTAGCCCCTCGCCGTCGAGTGGCGAGTTGAGTGCGGCCGCACAAATCGCAATCCGTCTCAGGGTTGCTTCGGCGGCCGAAACCACCCAGCGATCTCGAGTTGTCGCGCGAACTTCGCTCAGACTCTCGGGGCGAATGGAAGTAAACACTCGATCCGAGTCCTCGGGTTCGAACGTTCGGGCTTTGCCGGTGATTGCCACAAACGCCGGCGGCGTCGTTCGGTCGAGAAACGCCTGGGCGTCGGGCTGATACTGGCCGGCGTAGGTGACAAACGCGCCTGTCGGATCGACGATCCGGCCCCGGAGTGTCTCGTCGTTGACCGCCTCGGTTTCGGTGAGCACACCCACTGCAAACAGTCGGTTGACACGCAGCCCAGTAGGGGTCACAACGTAGTTGGGCGCACGTTCGTCGTCGCTTTCGGCGTACGACAGCGAACAGTCGTCGAACTCCGCCGCAAACAGTCGGTAGGCGACCTCGCGTTGGCCTGGGCCGGAATCACCACTCGAGCTCATTGTCGCACCTCCGAGAGTACTGCAGTCGCACGCTCGGCTGGATCGTCACTGGCGGCCTCGAACTCCTCAACGTTGAGGTTCGCCCCATACTCATCGACCGACAGCGACCCGCGCACCCGGTAGGCAGCGCCGACCAGACTCTCGCGGATCGCATCTGCGACGACTTCTTTGTCCATCGCCTCGCGGGCGGCTTCGAGAGCGGTCTCGATACCGCCACCATAGATGTGTTCGGTGAGATCTGAACCAACGATTGCGGTCACACTGGCAGTGCCGTCGTCGACGATTACTTTGATTCGAAGGTCGTCTTCGCCCTCGACTTCGCCGTGGGTTCGACACTGGTTGTTCTGGATCACACGACCACACTCCGGGCAGCGTTCGATCAACCCAGAGCCATCTCTGACCTCGAGGACGTTTCCGACGACCTCGAGATCGAACAGCCCGCCGGCTTCGACGGCTTCACCAATCGAGAGCCGTGGGGCAGAATCAGTAACAGATACCGGCTCGGAAAGTGGGCTGACAGTCGAAAACTCCGAGAGGTTCACCGACGGCGACCCCCGGTACTCTCGGATGTATACGTCTTCGACCCGGAGACTGGCTCCCTCGTCGATATCGGGGTGTGGGTTCCAGTCGGTAAACGGCAGCCGGGCGGTTGCGTCGGCGAGCACGCCCGAAAGAATCGTCGTCTCGCCGTCTCTGCCGTCGATTGTTCGAGACTCGACGTCCTGGATCTTCACTTCGATGTTTCGGCCACGGTCGCCCGGCGAGAGATCAATAAGGTCGCTGTCGCCGCCGACCGGCTGATCGACTACGAGTGTCTCGTCGGCCATTGAGACAGTGGTCGATTGGCCCAAATTGAGTTCAGGATGACCCTCCCACTCCCGGACGCCGGCGTTGCCGATGACGAGCGAATCGCCGGCCTCAAAGCCGAAATCCTGCCAGGCGGTATACGAGATCGTCCCCGTACTGTCGGCGAGTGTTCCCTCTCGAATCGTCTGGTCGTCGCCCTGATATCGGATCGTCCGGGTGCCCTGTGTGAGTACGCGAGCAGTGACGTTGACCGTCCCCTGGGTAGTGGTAATGTCGCCGATATCGAGTGTCTCCGGCGTCGACGAACCGCCACTCGAGCCACCGTGTTTGCGGCGGACGCTCTGGGCGGCCTCCTCGAGTGGGACATCGAACTCCACTAACGCTTCCAGATCCGCTTTGACCTCCGGTTTGTCAACACCGAGAGCGGAGGCAAGCTCCTCGGCTGTGCTGTCTACATCCATTAGTGAACTGTTCGGCGGCTGGAACTAAAAGCTACCTGGGCGGGCAACTGCTAAGTGGGTCGACGCCACACATCAGGCCATGAGCAGATCCGGTCAACACGACTTTGCCTACACGACACGCATCGAAGACGGTAGAACGATCATCGAAATTACCGGCAACCACGATGTGGCGTTCGTGATCAACTCCGAAAGCGGCGAACGCATCTACTTCCCGCCGGAAGATATGTCCACAGAAGCTGACGACCGTGATAGTCCGTACCAAAGTGAAGACAGCCCCTACCAGAGCCACGATAGCCCGTATCAGGCAGACAGCCCCTACCAGCCCGCAGACAGCCCCTACGAACCGGCTGACGAGGTCGAAGAAAGCACCCGTGGCGTCTCCGAAACCCGCAGCGGCTTCCGAATCACGCACCCCGAACCGGCGGCTTCGATCACAGTGTTTCGTCGGCCGGAAGCCGCCTGAGGCAGAGTCCATTCCTCAAAAGCGGGTTCAGCAGTTGCAGTCTTCGTACCGCTGTTTATACTTTTTGTACATCTCTTTGTGTTTCTCCATCCGCTTTTTCAGTTCTTTTTTGTCGTCGACCGGGGGTGTCGGTTCGTCTGGCTTTTCAGGCGGCTCGGGAGGTTCTGGGGGCTCGGGAGGTTCTGGGGGTTCGGGTGGTTCTGGGGGCACCGGTGCACAGGGGGCATCTTCGGCCAGAATGTTCGCTTCAAAAAGCGTCTCTTCGTCGAAGATGATCTCGATACTCGATGGGTCGAGATCACCCGGAAGTGCAATCGTTCCAACGCCGTCGTCGTCGACAACAACGTTGTACGTCTGTTCGATATCGCCGACAAAGCTAACAGTCACGAACAGCGTTTGGCCCGCTTCGATGTCGGTTGTCTGGATTGTGATCTCCTCGCAGGTGACGCGAATATCATCGATGCGAGGGTCGTCGGGTTCGGGCGGCTCGGGTATTTCCTCAGTACAGGGTGCGTCCTCGGCGACAATATCCTGTTCGTCGAGAACGAGATCACCAAACGTGAGCACGTAGGCGGTCGGATTCAGATCACCGGGCAACTCGAACACGGCGACGCCGTCTTCGACTGTTGCGTCGAAGCTCTGTTCGGATTCGGCCCCGTCAGCATCGAGGAACGTCACTGTCGCAGTGAGCGTCTCTCCGTCGTCGATGTTTTCGGTTGTGACTGTAAGCTCATCACACGTTACGCTGAATGCGGTGACCGTTGGCGTTGGGTCTTCCCCGCACGAGTAAAATGTTGCATTGCTGATATCGGGCGAGCCGGGTGGTAGACAAAACGTTGTGGCATCGTCGACGGGAGCCACATAACAGTTCAGGCCTGCTTTGAGCGTGATGAAATCAGCATTATCGGGGATTTCATCCGGAGTGAAACATTGTCCGGTGAGTCCAGTAAACAGCGGATACTCCGGGTTCACCTCGTCGTCACACAGGTCTTCGACACAGGAAAGACACTGTTGGATCTGCGGCCCAGGTGAAAAGAACCCACAAAACTCGGCGACTGTTACCTCGCCGTCGACTTCTGGAGTCGCTTGCTCTTGGCCACTGACTGGTGATGCTCCCATCGCCCCAGCACCAACAAGTGCGCCAGTCGCAGTAATCGCTTGTAAGTATGTTCGCCGATTCAGACCGTCGTTTCCATCATTTGATGCCATGATGTACTAAACGGATGTCAGTAAGAGTGTATTGTAACATAGACACAAAAGTAATCAGTATATAACAATATTATAGCTAAAAAAGAGTGATTTACTTCTACCACACGGACACTCAGCAAATAAATTGCCAACCAACGCCTTCTGTTGACAATGCTGGAGTAATTTCGCCTTCATCAGACAATCGTGTCGACACATCAGTAACGAAAATGACAGAGTAGAAAGAAAACAACAAAAACGAGTTACTCAAGGGCGCTGTTGTAGACCGCCAGGAGGTCAGTGGCGACTTCATCCCACGTGCGTGGTTCGTACTCAGGTGGCCCCTCGCGTGCTAGCGCCTCGTCGATTCCGTGAGCAATCGAATCCGAATCGGTTGTAACTTCAACCAAACATCCTTCGGGCAGCGTCTCTCGGACGCCGCTTTCGGTAGCAACGACCTGCGCGTCAGCAGCGAGTGCTTCGGTGATCGTCAAGCCAAACGGCTCGGCGCGCGATGGAGAGATGAACACGTCGGCCGCAGCATAGTAGTCGCCGAGATTTTCCTCAGGAATGTAGCCAGCGAATTCAACACGGTCGGTAATACCAAGCAGTTCGGCGAACATTTTGAGGTGCTCTGTCTGATGGCCCGACCCCCCGAGAACGAGCGTTGCGTCGGTGTTTTGGATTTTTTGCATCGCATACAGCAGGTGGCTGATCCCTTTTTGATCGGTGTGTCGGCCGACAAAAAACAGCAATGGCCCCTCGATTCCGAGGTCGGCTTTCACATCGTGGCCGGTGGTCTCGAGCGACGAAAAGCCGTTGTGGACGACGTGTGAATCAACGTCATATAGTTCAAGAACGTTCTGCCGGGTGATGTCGCTGACTGAGATGAGGATGTCGGACTGTTTTGCCACCCGGCGTTCGGTTTCGACCTCACGTTCCGGGGGGTTGATGTTGCGGTCGCTCGAAAGCGAGTGAAACGCTGAGACCCATTTGGCATCGGTCTCACGCTTGGCCCGGAGGCCAGGACCGTACCCAAACCAGTCGTTGGTGTGAGCGATGTCGGCGTCTTCGGCGAGTTCGACGAACCGATCGCTCATGCGGCCGACACGGGTGATAATATCTCCCTCACCTGTGGGGACGCTGTGAACTCCGTGCCGGTCTTCGGGTGCGTATTCAGCGGGCAACAACAGTTCTAACTCGGCGTCCTCGCGGGCCTCGAACGCCTCGAAGACCTCGCCGACCCAGGTGTCGAGTCCGCCGGTAACGTTCGGTGGAAACCCCCAACCAAGCATGAGTATGCGTGGAGTCATACAGTCGGCTTCGCTGACCGGCCACTTATCAGTTGGCCTATCCCCCATGACAAATCGTTGCCAACGGTCTACCGACGACCGTACGACCGAGACCGAAACCCCGATACTGTGGCTCACAAATCCAGAGACATGGATGTCGTTGTCAACGCCGCAATGAGCGTCGACGGAAAACTCTCGACGCGCCGGCGCGAACAACTCAAAATCAGCGGCAGCGACGACTTCGAACGCGTAGATCGGGTTCGAACCGCTGTCGACGGCGTCGTAGTCGGCATCGGCACCGTGATGGCCGACGATCCGCATCTCATCTTGGATGATCCTGCTGGTCGCCACGAGCGCCGTGAGGCGGGCCGGCCACCTAGTCCTGCGCGCATCGTGGTCGACTCCCGGGGGCGAACCCCGCCCGACGGACGGATCTGCGATGATGCGGCCGCAACCTACGTACTCGTTTCGGAGGCTGCACCCGCCGACAACCGGACGGCTCTTCGAAAAGCAGGTGCGACAGTCCTGGTTGCCGGTGAGACTCGCGTTGATCTCGAGGCGGCCATCGCAAAACTCGAATCACAGGGACTCGAGTCGCTGTTGATCGAAGGCGGCGGCGAGATTATTTATTCGGCCTTCGAAGCCGACGTGGTCGACGAGTTGTCGGTGTTCGTTGGATCGTTGGTCATCGGCGGCAGGCAAGCACCCACACTCGCAGACGGCGAAGGGTTCCTCGAGGCATTCCCACAGCTGTCGTTGCGTGCGGTCGAACGACTTGACGACGGTGTCGTCTTGCAGTATACCGTATCAAAAAACGAGACTTCGCCGTCGAACTGAGATACCGTCTGTCACGAAAAACTGTTAGGTATACATCAGTTACATTAGGTAGCTGAGTGACACGCTCCTACAACTGTTATACCACTTGAGCCTGTAACTACATGTATGAGTACTACAACTGCCTCCGAGCCGATCCACGTCGAAGACGAGAGCCACTTTAAGGAACTCATCAGCTCAAATACAGTGGTGTTAGTCGACTTTTATGCCGACTGGTGTGGTCCGTGTAAGATGCTCGAACCAACCGTCGAAGAGATCGCAGCCGAGACTGATGCGGCCGTCCTGAAAGTCGATATCGACGAACTACAGGCGTTTGCCAGCTCGAAGGGTATTCGAAGCGTCCCCACCTTGGAGTTCTACCACAACGGCGAGTCAGTCGACCGAGTCATCGGCGTCCAGGACAAAGACGACCTGCTGAAAGGCCTCGAAGAAATCAGCGACTAACCCGTCGAGAAGTGCCGTTTTTTGCCATCATGACCGCATAAAGACCTGTGTTGTCACCAGCACTGCACAGGCAACTTCTATCGCTACCAGAGTACTTAGTGAACTTGTTTGAACGCGATTCGGTGGTCAGTGATCGCCTCGTGGTCGGCCGCCTGTTGGCGAGCAACCTCAGCCGACTCGAGGATACGTTCGTATTCGCAGTCCCGACAGACGAGGTGGTACACTGAGACGGAACTCATAATACAGAGAGGTTTTCCGAGCATCATAGTTAATCAGCCCCAATGCAGTCCGTAGAACGTTCCTACGGCCTTACCGACTGTCCCAGAACGCCGAAAGCTGGCTGTCCAGAAACTCCGGCGTGAGTCGCCGAAACTCCGCACGCTCTTGGGCCGAAAAAAATGGCACAACAGATCGTGGCCGGCCGGGAATGTAGCGGTCGCCGACAAGGATGCGAACCCCACGTTCGTCGGGGCCACGCAGTACACGCCCAATTGCCTGTCTGACCTGCCGGACAGCTGGCACCGTCAGCGCGTAGGTAAACTCGTTTTGTTCGCCGAACCGCTCTCGGTAGGCGTATCGCACAGCCTGGACGCGCGGCGAGCCGATGTTGACCAGCGGAACCCCAAAGACAGCCGCCGTATGGAGTTTCTCACCGTCGTAGTCGACGCCTTCGGTGAGCGTGCCGCGGGTGCTTGTGACCAACACGGCATGGTCACCACTGAAAAACTGCTCTTTGAGACGCTGGGTCTGTTCGTGACTCGAGGACTGATCGAGAAGTACCGGTTTTTCGATTTCCGCAGCCAACCGTTCGGCAGCCCATTCGGCTTCGGCGTAGTTGGGGTACGAAAGCAGGATATTACCGTAGCTACGGGCAATCTCGCGGGCAACGTACGCATACCGTTCTCTGGTTTCGTTGTGGTTGTCGGCGGTCGGCACGCCACGATTTCGGGCGGTAAAGGCCATCACATCGACCAGCCAGCTTTCGCGGTTCGCTTCGGGAAACCCCAACTCGTAGCTCCGGCGTTCGACATGCCGGCTGGCAGTCTCGTCTGAGTCAGTCGACAGCGACTCGAGGCCAGTGACCGTCTCGAATACATCAATCGGCTCGAGGGTCGCACTCATCAGTATGCCGCCGCCGAACTCGTCGAATGCCTCGCTGAGCTGTTCGGAGGGAATGCAGTTGTACATCACCAACGAAGCGTTGTACGCGTTGTGCCAGGGATACTCGGGGTGGCGGCGCTCGGCGTCGGTTGGCTCGAGGGTAATTTCTCGGAAGAACGCGGTGTGGTCTCGCTGCCACCACTGGCTGAACCGGACGCCGGTGGCCGTACAGACACACTCCCGATTGACGCCAAGTTGCGAGAGCGTATCTTCGACCGCCCCGCCGACCGCCCCGAGTGTTCGGAAGAATTCGCCGGTGTAGCCGACCGATTCGGCCCACTCGGTAAACCCATCGCGGTCGTCAGATTGGGGGTCGTGCAACTCGAGTTCGACGAGTTCGTCTGGGAGGGCTTCGTCCAGAAAACCAGTTGGGTATCGCTCGAATCGCTCACAGAGTTCGCCTTCGACATAGGTATCGAGCCACTCGAGGGCCTCGCCGTAGAACTGCGAGGCGCGCTCGACAGCCTCGAAGGGTACGTCGTGGTCGGCCAGTTTTGATTCGACGAGGTCTTTATTGTCAGGATGCGCGCGGGCGCGCTCGAGGAGTGTGTCGAGATCTTGTTTGGCCTGTGTGAGGGTGCTACGGCCGACCGAATCGCTCAACAGATCCCGGACGCGTTCTTCGAGCCGGTGGGCTTCGTCGATGATTACCAGTGTTCGTGCATCGAGAATCGGTGCGGTGAGATGGCGAGTCTTGCTGTCGAAAATATGGTTGTAGTTACCGACGACGACCTCAGCATGCTCGAGCAGCACGCTCATCACGCGGTGTGGACAGGTGCCAGCTTCGATAGCTGCTGGCAGAAATTCGTCGGTCGAAAGCACGTGATCGGTGCCCTGCTGGAAGCCGACTGGAGAGCCGGTATCGCGGGCATACCAGTCGGCTTCGAACGGACAGTACAGCGGTGTCGAGTCGCTTTCGGCGAACGATTCGGGAGCCGACGGTTGGGCCCGACCGTAGGGGCTAATCGCGCCGGCAGTCGAAAGCGGTGGCTTCTCGCTTGCGGTCAGATCGCGGCGGGCCGTCTCGACCAACTGCCGGGCGCGCTCAGTATCCCACCACTGTTCGACCTCGTGGGCAGTCCCCTCGATGCGTGCAGCAGGCTCCGGGTCGTCCGCAGGGTCGGTTACCGCAGCCGCCTCACTCGAGGCCGCGGCCGAACCATGGTGGCTGTTTGAGTCGTCGTCTCGAACGAGATCTGCAGTCGTGTCTCGAAGGTCTTCGCACCGCGATTGGACGCTGGTGTCGTCGGGAAAACAGCCCTCGCGGCCGTACGGACAGAGATCTGCTTTGCCGACCAATCCAACGCCCGAAATCGGCTCGTCGAGGCCGCGATTGATCGTCCGAAGGTCGTCGATGAACTGCTGTCGCTGCTGTTTGACTGGAGTGGCGACAAACACGTTTTCGAACGCGTCGGTTTCGCGCAACAGTACCGCAGCAGCCGTCAGTGCAGCCATTGTTTTGCCCGTCCCACAGGGGCCTTCCATCGCAAGATATCCGCCCCGTTTGGCGGTCTCGATGGCTGTCTCGATAGCGTCAACCTGATTGTCGTACGGAGAGGTAAAACCGAAATACGTCGCCCACTCCGGCGTCTGGTCGGTCGACACGGTATAGTGGTTCTCGAGTGTGATCACATTTATACTCTCGGTGTTGTCCACTGCCGGGCCGTCTGAGGAACGACGCGACCACAACTACTTTAAGGACATATGACATAAAATCGTTTGCTGAACGCTTTCCACAGTTAATTTAGCGCCCAGTAGACAGATATCCTTGTGCTGACCCGCCAATATTAAATAGTGGTTGCTACCTAATACTATATCGTAGATGGTCTCGAATTTACTCAAAAAGGATAGTAGCGATATCCTACACTCAGCCCTCTCAGAAGCAGCCGACGACCTGTTTTTGATCAATCCGACCGAAGCAACAATCCAGTCAGTAATCGAGGTTGCAACCACCTTCGATGGTGAACTCCCGACAGTGTGGATGCTTGCCGACGAGCGAGCGATCAAAGCGACGATGGAAGACTTTCTGGTCGCCAGCAAGGCCGCCGATCTAATAGAAAGCGGCATACTGTCAGTTCGAGTTCTCGAAGAGACTGCAGCCAACTCGCTTTTGATCTCGAGCGAATCAGTGTTGGCACTCGTCGAAGCCGGCGACCGAATCGCCGCGCTCACAACGGAAGACGACGAATTCGTCGCGCAGGCTCGAGAGACCTACACCCAACAGTGGGAGGCCGCCGAATCGTTCCACCTTCGGACGCCGCCGATCAGCCGGGTTCGCCAGACGCTGGCAGCCGACATCAGCGAGACCGCACGCGAGGATTTCGATGCCGTTCTCGGCGGCCTCGAGACGGCCCGCGGCAACGGCGATGGTCTCGACGAAGTAACGGTGTCGCTGCTTGTCGCCGCCAAAAACGAGATACTGCTGTACGACATCTCCAAATGGGGCGAAGACGTTGGCATTGCGAGTAAAGCGACCTTCTCGCGGACGAAAACAAAACTCGAGGACAACGGACTGATCGCCACCGAAAAGGTTCCGATCGATGTCGGTCGTCCCCGCCTGCGGCTCCAACTCGGCGACGAGCGGCTTCAAGGAGCTGCAGCCGACGAGTTGGCCGAGATTAGCCAAGAGCTGCTCGAATAGCTGTCGGCTATCGCCGTGTTATTGTACAGCCAGCCGCACTGTAAGCTATGGAACTCGGTGTCGTTGGCAGCGGTCCTGCGTTCGAAGCACTACAAGCCGCCTGCGAGGATGTGGATCTCTCTGTACAACAGTACAAACCCACTGCGTTGGGCGACTCAGGTGGGCTCCCGCCGACCGGTGCGGTTGTCGCCCCAGCCGGCGCGCGCGTCTTCGAGGCAGCGACGACGACGTTTGAGCGGTGGGTAGCGGTCGAAATCGGTGGGGTCGGCGGGCGAGCGCTCGAGGCGATCGATGCAACCGTCTCGCTGTACGAACCGGAAGCCGGCTGTTATCAGTGTCTCTGTCGCCGCGTAGCCGCCAACGCTGACAGCGAGCCTGCCGAAAGCGCACGTGGCTCGCGTAGTGAGGTTCGGCTGGCCGGCGCGGTCGCTGGCCGTGAGTTGATCGGGCTGCTGGCCGGCGACCGATCCGGCGGGCGTGTTATCGAGATCCCGTGGCGTGAGCGCCGACTGCTCGCGGTACCGGGCTGTGAGTGCGAACAGTCTCGACCCGACCGGCAGGTTTCGCTCTCGTATCGGTCAGTCGGCCTGGAAGATGCACTCGCCCGCGGCGAAACGGCGGTCGACGACCGCCTCGGGCTGTTGAGCCAGGTCGGCGAACGCGAGTCGTTTCCGGTGCCGTACTACATTGCTCAGACAGCCGACACAAGTGGGTTTAGTGACGTCCAAGCCGCCCAATTTGCCGCTGGCGTTGATGCTGACTGGAACCGGTCGTATATGAAAGCGATTGGCGAGGGGCTCGAACGCTACTGTGCGGGCGTCTACCGCCGGAGCGATCTGCGGGGCAGGTCCGAACAGACGTTGGCGAATCCAGTCTCACCACAACGGTTCGTTCGCCCCGAGAGTCACGAACACCCAGACTCACAGGATCGCCTCGAGTGGATCGACGGCGTAGATCTCCAGACCGGCCAAGAGGTCACACTTCCCGCAGAGTTCGTCTGTTTTCCACCGCTGACCCGGCGGTATCGTCCGGCGATCACGACCGGTCTCGGGCTCGGCAACTCAACGCTCGAGGCGGTGTTGTCGGGGCTGTATGAGGTGATCGAACGCGACGGGACGATGATCGGTTGGTATTCGACGTTCGAGCCGCTGGGACTGACTCTCGAGGATGCGGTGTTCGCAGACCTCGAAAAGCGAGCCAGCGCAGAGTCACTGACAGTGACGCCACTGTTGGTTACACAGGATATCGACATCCCAGTGGTTGCGGTTGCAGTCCACCGCGACGGCGAGTGGCCCAACTTTGCGATCGGATCGGGAGCGAATCTCGATCCAACCGCAGCAGCCCGCTCGGCGCTGGCCGAAGCTCTCCAAAACTGGATGGAACTGCGGGCAATGGGTTCGGATCAGGCAGCCGAGGAAAAGGCCGCCATCGGCGAGTATGCTGACTTTCCGGAGCCTGCCCAGCAGTTGGTTGATCTCGAGACGCGGATACCAATCGACTCGCTGGGCGAACCCGACCTGTCGGGCGAACCTGAACTCGAGGCCGTCTGTGAGCGACTAGCCGCGGTAGGTCTCGACAGCTATGCGGCTCGACTGACAACACGGGATGTCGAGGCGTTGGGCTTCGAAGCATTCAGAGTCGTCGTGCCATCGGCCCAACCGCTGTTTACCGGCGAGCCGTACTTTGGCGAGCGTGCCCGGTCGGTGCCCGAATCACTGGGCTTCGAGGCCGACCTCGCCAGACCGTATCACCCTTATCCCTGAGAGCGGTCGTTGGTACTCGAAGGCTGCGTCGTCTCAGTGTTGGGCCCATCGGCCGACGCGTTAGCTACAGGGCGCGTCCGTGGTTCACTGTCGGCAGGCTGTTCTCGGAGCCGAACTTGTGCCTCGCCGCTGTTCTCATCGAAAACGAGGTGCTGATGTGGGTAGGCCATCTCGGTTGTGGCGTCGCTGTCGGCAAACGCCTCTCGAATCTTCGTTCGGATGGTCGATTCAATCGCTGCAATCTTGTAGGGTTTGCTCACCCAGTAACGAAGCCGCAACAGAATCCCGTTGTCGCCATAGTCGGCGATGAGCGTGCCGGGGTTCGCCGGGTAGCGCGCGCTGCCGACCCGAATGTCAGGGCCGCCTTCAATCACATTGTCGGTGTCTCTGGCCGCCCGTTCGATTAGCCGCCGGGCTTCGGGAATATCCGACTCGTAGGTCACAAGCACATCTAGTGACAGGCGAGTGCGTTCGTCCTCAGCCGAAAAGTTCGTCACGTCACGCTCGCGGATGTTGCCGTTTGGAATTACCAAAAACGTATTATCAAGGGTGAAAATCTTCGTATAGCGGATCGTGATATCATCGATAAACCCTCGCGTGCCGTCGTCGAGTTGAACCATATCACCAATCTCGAACGGCTGGTCGGCCAACACGAACACACCGTTGATGATGTTACCGACGATGGGTGCAAGAATGATACCAACGACGGCCGAAAAGACCGCAACTTGCAGAACGATATCACCAACGCCGATGCCGACGAGCGAGGCAGCCACAACCACTGCGGCACCAATAGTGATGCCACGCACCGCCCCGAGAACAGTCTGAGCGACGCTCTGTCGGGCAAAGCGGCGAGCGATGGGACGGCCCAACAGTCGAACTAACAGCTTCGAGAGCCAAATACCGCCAGCAACGACGAGGATTGCCGCCAGCAGTCGGTAACCGGGAAACTGCAACCAACCCGGAAGGTTCTGGGCGAGAAACTCCGCTGCACTGTCGCCGTTGACTGTCTGTAGCGGCTGGCCCGAACGATACATACAGGCCGCAGACAGTCCGTGGGAAAAAACGTTTCCTCCCAGGAGTCTTTCCAAACGCAGTAGATACGCTATTATGAAATCCGGTGCAACTCGATTAATAGTAAATTTGATACAGCCCGCGACCAACAACGCAGTATGGCAGATGACCTTCGGCAGACGCTCGATGTCATCGGCGAGCGTTTCAACCTCGGCGAGTACGAGATCGACGCCTATCTGGCCGTTCTCGAGGCGGGCCAACTCACCGCCAGCGAGATTGCCGACCGGACAGACATCCCACAGCCACGGGTGTACGATACGGTTCGGAGTCTTGCCGACCGTGGCCTTGTCGAACTCAGAGAGTCTCGCCCGATGCAGATTGTTGCTATCGATCCCGAAGACGCGTTTGGCGAAATCCAGTCGTCGTTCACCGAAATGGTCGAAGAACTCACAGCCAGATACACTGCGCCGGCCCGCGAAACCGAAGCTGTCTCGTTGGTCAAATCGCGTTCGACGATAATCCGACACCTCAACGACTGCATCGAGGCCGCAGAGTACGAACTCGCAGTTTCGTTGACTCCCGAGCTACTGAAACAGTTTGCCGACGACCTGGCCGACCGAATCGATGCCGGCGTGAGTGTTGATCTTTTGGTGACCCCGGCAAGTGCGGCCCCGGATCCTGAGGCGTTTGAGTATCTGTCAGTGGCAACGACAGTCCGAACCCGCCGCGGAATCACCACGCCAGTACTGGCGGTCGCCGACGGCGAACACTCTGTGTATGCCACACAGGATGCCCTGCGGGACGACCGCGAGCGCTACGGTGTTATTTTCAACCGCTCGGCACTCGGCTTTCTGATCTCGGGGTTCTTCGGAACCGTACTGTGGAGCACCGCCGAACCGCTGACAGCTGACACTACCGAGCGGCCGTTTCCACGACGGTATGCGTCGATCCGCCGAGCGGTCAAAGACATCCGTGGACTCGGCGGAGAGTTTTATGCGACCGTCGAGGGGCGAGATATCGAAACCGGCGAACCGCGGGTGCTTTCTGGAAAGGTCATCGATGTCGCCTTTCAGGAGTCCGAAGAGGTTGCTGCAGTCAGTATCGAAACCGACGATGGCGTCGTCGAGATTGGCGGACTAGTCGCTGCACTCGAGGACATCGAAGGCCAAGAAATCCACATCGGCCGCGAGACCCCGCCTGACCCAGACCGCTGAGTATTCACAGAACGGATATTCGACACGTATCTAATCAACAAACAGTCTGTAAGACCAGAACAATTACTTAGCCGGTGTGCAAATACCTAACTTATGTCGGAGTCGATCCGAATCCTCCACGTCGACGACGAAACTCCGTTTTTGGACCTTAGTGCCGAATTTCTCGCCCAGGAGGACAATCGGTTCGAGGTTCACACTGAAACGAGTCCCACAGACGGGCTGGCGAGACTCGACGACCAGTCGATCGACTGTATCGTCAGCGACTATCAGATGCCCGAAATGAACGGAATCGAGTTTCTCGAGGCCGTTCGTGAGACCAACGCCGAACTACCGTTTATTCTGTTTACTGGCGAAGGTTCTGAGACAGTTGCCAGCGATGCGATTTCAGCAGGCGCAACCGACTACCTGCAGAAACAGACCGGCACCGAACAGTACCAACTGCTCGCAAACCGGGTGTTGAACGCCGTCGAAAGCTATCAGATCCAACGCGAACTCAGACAGTATCAGCGACTCGTCGAAACCGTAGGCGATCCGATGTATATTCTCGATACCGACGGCGAGATTACCCTCGCAAACAGGGCTCTCGCAGAGATGCTTGGCTGTAGCCGCACGGATGTTATTGGACTGAACGCACAAACGTTTATTGATTCCGACAGCTATGCGTCCGGTGCGGAGTTGCTAGCCGAGATTCATGCTGATCCCGAGACTGACTGGTCAACGTACGAACTAACGGTTACAACGACCGACAACCGCGAAATTCCCGTTGAGATCAACATCGCCCCAGTGAGGACAGCGACCGGTACATTCGATGGTAGCGTGGGCGTCGTCAGAGATGTTTCGGATCGTCAACGCCGAGAAAAGCGCCTCGAGGCACTCCAGGCAACAACCAGACAGTTAATCGACACTAACAGCTCTGAAGCGGCCGTCGACGTCGCGATCCAGGCCGCCGAAGACGTACTGTCGATGGAGCTGGCAGCCTTCTTCGTACCGACAGGAGACAGTCCGGAGCGATTGGTCGCCATCGACACGACAAAAAAGGCAAAAACCGTATTGGGGCCATCACCAACAATCGAGCGTGGTCAGGGGCTCGTCTGGGAGGTGTATGTGTCCAAAGAGGCGATCTTTGCTGACGATGTGAGAGCCCGAAAAGGCGTCTACAACGAAGAGACACCGATCCGAAGCGAGTTGCTGATTCCGGCCGGCGACCACGGCGTGTTCGTTGCTGGCACAACGAGTGTCAACGGCTTCGATACGACCGACAAAAAACTGGCACACGTGCTCGTTACGACACTCACCCGTGCTTTAGATAGTAGTCATCACCAACCAGTCGATATCGACAGCGACGATGCCGAGAGCAGTGACGAGTAGCGCACAAACACGAAGCCCTTTGGACTCCAGCAGTCTACTGATGGCCAATGCGAACGAGTTTCAATATCCCCGATGACCTGCTCGCCGAGTTCGACGACACCTGGCAGACCGAAGGGTTCGATTCGCGTTCGCGGGCCGTCCGCGAGGCGATGCAGGAGTATATCGAATCCCACGCCGAACTCGAGGCAGTCGACGGCGAGGTGGCAGCCATCTTGGCGTTTGATTACGAGCACGAACCGGTCATCGAACAACTGCATACGATTCAACACGAGTTTCAGGACGTGATTACGACCACAAGCCACACCCACGAAGGCGAGTGGTGTCTGGAGACGATCTTCTGTCGGGGACCTGCAGAGCGCGTGCGGATGCTCCTGTATCGACTCCGGGATTTCGATGCGGTCGGTCGCGTCAAAATGATGCTGCTGCGAGCCTGAGCGATCTAAGCGGTTATACGCTGAACAGGC